>Ga0180434_10000217_pt1 | contig 90227 bp, 79 predicted proteins | sample SS_ome_7_FD_132453 | JGI IMG/M metagenome (GOLD analysis project Ga0180434, IMG submission 132453) | Hypersaline lake sediment archaeal communities from the Salton Sea, California, USA - SS_1_D_2 metaG | ecosystem: Environmental > Aquatic > Non-marine Saline and Alkaline > Hypersaline >... | reverse complement strand
GGTACAGTCGTCTTATGGAATCGGACTTGCGTCATAGAAAAGTGACTAGCCGTGTGATCCGTCCCGGAGCACAAATCCCGCAGGATTGGGAATGGGAAGATTCTACCCCCGAGGAGCGGATCGCCGCAGTGTGGGAACTCACCTTGTTGTGTCTTGCTTGGGGTAGTGACGGGGGAGACGCAATATGTGGCGGCCGACAAGGCACGGGTGACAATGATGGCTGAAACGCTATCCTATGATGACTTGAAGCAGAGGGTCCACGAATTGGAACGAGCCGATTCCGATCGGAGTCGCGCTGAAGAGGCTCTGCGGGCAAGCGAACAGTTCCTGAATGAAGTGTTCGATGCGATTCAAGACGGCATTAGCGTGCTCGACAAGGAACTGACCGTAATCAAAACCAACCGTTGGATGGAGCAGATGTACGCCTCTCGAAAGCCATTGGTCGGGAGAAAGTGCTACGAAGTATATCAGGATCGCGTTTCGCCGTGCCCTTGGTGTCCCGTGGTTCGGACCATTGAAACGGGAAGAATGCATTCTCAGATCGTCCCTTATCCGTCGGACGAGGATCCGACCGGCTGGATCGACTTATCCGCCTTCCCCATCAGGGACAAAGACGGGCATGTAACCGGCGTAATCGAATACGTCAAGGACATCACCGAGCGCGTGCGTGCCGAGCAGGAACGCGAGAAACTGCAGAGCCGGCTTGTCCAGTCCCAGAAGATGGAATCCGTGGGAAGGCTCGCGGGGGGCGTGGCGCATGATTTCAACAACATGCTCGGGGTGATCCTCGGCCATGCGGAGTTGGCCATGCATCAGGTAGGGCCGCACTCCCCCATCTACGAGGATCTCGAGGAGATTCTGAAGGCGGGTCGGCGCTCGGCGGACCTTACCCGACATCTGCTGGCCTTTGCCCGCAAACAGACGGTTTCTCCCAAAGTCTTGGATTTGAACGACATGGTCAACGGGATGCTCAATATGCTCAGACGCCTCATCGGTGAGGACATTGACCTATCCTGGATGCCCGGGAAGCGGCTCTGGCTTACCAGAATCGACCCGGCCCAGATCGACCAGGTCCTTGCAAATCTTTGTGTGAACGCCCGAGATGCCATCTCCGGGGTGGGCCGGGTAGGAATCGAAACCGGGAATGTCACGGTCGACGAAGGCCATTCCAGGAAGCACGTGGGACTGCGTCCCGGAGACTACGTCATGTTGACGGTCAGCGATGACGGGCGCGGCATGGATGAGAAGACGTTGCAGAGTCTCTTCGAGCCGTTTTTTACCACCAAGGACATGGGAGTGGGAACCGGACTGGGGCTTGCAACGGTGTACGGCATCGTCAAGCAAAACAACGGGTTCATCTACGTCGACAGCAAGCCGGGCAAGGGAACGACGTTCAAGATCTACCTCCCCCGCACCCAAGAGAAAGCGGAGAAGGAAGAGCGGGCGGACGCGCCTCCCGCCTCCGGAGGGACTGAGACCGTGTTGTTGGTGGAAGATGAGGCGTCGATCCTAAACTTGAACAAGACCGTTCTCGAACGATCCGGGTTCCTGGTCCTTGCCGCACGCACACCCGGGGAGGCTCTGGCCCTGGCCGAGCGGAACAGCGAGCCTATTCACATTCTGGTCACGGATGTGGTGATGCCGGAAATGAACGGGAAGGAGTTGAAGACGCGCATACAGACGCTCAAACCGAACATCAAGGTCTTGTACATTTCCGGATACCCCGACAACGTCATTGTGCACCGGGGAATTCTCGAAAGGGACGTCTCCTTCCTGCAAAAACCCTTCACGATCGACTCGCTGGTCGCCAAGGTGCGAGAGGTGTTGGATAAGAAGGCGCCGTCCGGGAAGAAGAGCTTCAATGGAGAATCCCCGGAACGACACTGAACCGCCCGACAGAGAAGAAGACGGCCGAGGACGGCAAGCTCTCGTCGGCGAAGTATGAGGCCCCGAAGTCAAGGACATCATCGTACGGACGACGCGACTCCAACGATGAAGAAAAGCGGTTCCCGGCGGGCGGAACGGGGGTCGACCGAGGATTGAGAGAAGACTCAGCCGAGGATTAGTCGGGCGCGATAGGACCGTAGCCGTGTGGAAGTATCGAGGACAGGAACGACCCCCTTTCGCGGAGAAGCCTACAGCCGGCAGGGAGTCCGTATGGGACTATCCAAGGCCTCCGGCCGTTCGAACATGCAACAGTCCGGTGGTGGTGAGCTCCGGAGAAAGAGTGCTGGCTCGATCCGAACGGACGTATAGAGTGCTTGAAACGGCAAGTCCGCCGACGTATTACATACCCGAGAAGGACGTGACAATGGAGTTACTGGTGCGATCGCCGGGCGGATCGATATGCGAGTGGAAGGGCGCAGCGCAGTACTGGAGCCTTGCCTCCGATCGGAGGGGAGAACCGGTAGCATGGAGTTACGGCGACCCTAAGCCCGACTACAAGATGCTCCGGGGCTGTGTGTCTTTCTACCCGGGGCGCGTAGCCTGTTGCGTCGACGGAGAAAGAGTCCGACCTCAGCCCGGGGGTTTCTACGGAGGTTGGATAACGAACGGAATAGTCGGTCCATTCAAGGGCGAGCCGGGCACCGAGCATTGGTAGCCGGGCCGATACGCCAAACGAGACTCTTGAATTTAAGCAGTCGCGACTAAACGAACAAGCAGGAAGAGAACGGGAACAGGCATGAATCGAGCGGACACTTTTTCGCAGGCGCATCAGGCGCCGTGGGAGGAACACACATGTCTTCCGATGAAATCCCGAAACACCATGAATCGCTTAAGTCGCGCTTTCCCGGGGTCATGGCCGCCTTGGAGAATCTGGGCGGCGCGGTGCGAGCGGAGGGGCCGCTGGACACCAAGACAAGCCACCTAATTCAGCTTGCCGCCGCCGCGGTAAGCCAATCGGAAGGCGGAGTCCACAGCCACACCAGGCGTGCGATGGAGGCGGGAGCTTCGGAAGATGAGATATACCATGCTCTGATTCTGCTTCTCAGCCCCGTCGGATTCCCTAAGGTCGCCGCCGCAATAAGTTGGGCCGACGACGTCATCAAGGGATAGGGCGCCTCGACGCGCCGGAAACCCGAACCGCCGCAGCGCCATCGAGCGGTATCCGCGGCGGCTACTCGCCGGCCGAGATCAGCCCGCATCGCAGGGAGCCGCGGCGGGACGACCGGCGGCGGACGCCGGCGAGCCATGCCGGAAAACGGAGATGATCGAATCCCGGGACCAGATGGGCAACACGATCCGCACGCCCGAGCATCCCAAGAGGATAGTCTCTCTGGTGCCGTCCCTGACGGAATCGCTGTTTGATTTGGGATTGGACGATGAAATCGTAGGGATCACCGAGTACTGCGTCTTACCGAAGGATAAAGTCGCCGGACGAGTCAAGGTCGGCGGTACGAAACAATTCCGGTTTGGGGTCATCGACGGGCTCAGACCGGATTTGATCTTTGGGAACAAGGAGGAGAACTACCCCGAAGGCATCCGGCGGCTCAGAGAGAAGTATCCGGTATGGGTGAGCGACGTCGCTGCAATCGAAGACGCGTTGGCTTTGATCAAGACGATGGGCCGGCTGGTGAACCGGAGCGCGAACGCGGAGAGACTGATCGGCGAGATAGAGACCGCCCTGGACGACCTGGGGCCCTTCTCACCATTGAATGCGGCCTACTTGATCTGGAAAGATCCTTATATGGCCGCGGGGGGCGATACCTTCATAGACGACATGCTTCGGAAGTGCGGTCTCATCAACATCTTTGAGAACAAGAGCAAGTACCCGCGGATTACCTTGGATGAACTGCAGGGGGCGCGGGTAATATTGCTGTCGTCGGAGCCCTATCCCTTTGCGGCCTCGGACGTCGAAACTCTCAAAAGAGAATACCCCGATCGGCATGTACGTTTGGTGGATGGGGCCATGTTCTCTTGGTATGGAAGCCGAATGAGATACGCCGCGGCCTATTTCAAGGGTTTGAGGGATTTAATATGAGCCTGTTGGACCGGCTCCTCGGCCAATGCGGAAAGCCAAGGGGATGGCCGGGGCGCGTGCCGGCTCGGGGCATGAACAGGGCACACGCGCCGATGACGGACTGGGCCTTCTCAATCCTTCCGGTGTCCGACTGCCGGATCATCCTGGACATCGGCTGCGGAGGAGGCGCGGCACTCAGGAGGCTCTCCCATCTCGCGCCGAGGGCGCAACTCCAGGGTCTCGACTACTCGATGGACTCCCTGAGAGTTACGATCCGGACGAACAAGCGCCTCATCGATCTCGATCGGCTCCTCGTATGCCGGGCGAACGTGTCCCATCTGCCTTACTACAGCGCCCTTTTCGACCTGGCGGTAGCCATTGAGTCGCACTATTTCCGGCCGCACCTCAGGGAGAACCTGGAAGAGATAAGACGTGTCTTGAGACCGGAAGGTGCCGTATTATTGGCAGGAGGGCAGTATTTCGGAGGGAAGCACGACTCCCGAAATAGGAGGCTGGCGGCAAACGATCGAATGAACTGCCAGACCCTGCCCGAGCTTCATGACATCCTGTGCGAGGCCGGCTACGCGAACGTCGTCGTGCGCGAAGGTTGGAAGAAGGGATGGTTTTGCGCGATGGGCGGCGAGCGCCCGACCAAGACCCATTCGGAGGATCCAGATGGGAAACGTAAGGAAGATAAAGAAGGTACTCAAGAGCAGGCCGACCATTGAAGGCGCGGGAGTGCATCTAAAGAGGGTGTTCGGCTATCACCATGCCCCTCAGTTCGACCCCTTTCTCCTCCTGGACGACTTTCACTCGGACAAACCCGAGGAGTACATGAAGGGTTTCCCATGGCACCCCCACCGCGGCATAGAGACAATAACTTACGTGCTGCGGGGCGAGGTGGACCACGGAGACAGCATGGGAAACAAGGGGACCATAAAGCCCGGGGACGTGCAATGGATGACGGCCGGCAGCGGCATAGTCCATCAGGAAATGCCCAGGGGCGAAAAAGACGGAGCCCTCTGGGGGTTTCAACTATGGGCAAACCTCCCCGGGTCGCACAAGATGATGGAGCCTCGATACCGCGAGGCAAAGGACGAGCAAATCCCAAAGGTCGAGTCCGACGGCGGCGTGACGGTCGGGGTCATAAGCGGCCGGATCGGGGACGCGAGGGGGCCCGTCGAGGACATAGTCACGGACCCCGAGTATCTTGACGTTACCGTGCCGCCGGGAGTTGAATTCAAACACCGGGTCGCCGGAGGTTATACGGCCCTAGCTTATGTAATAGAGGGAAAAGGATACTTCGAGCCCGAGCGAGACGCGTACGCTTACGAGGTCGAAGGTAAGAACTACTTCGACTTCGAGCGGGAATGCCTGCTGAGCGCCGAAAGCCTGGTAGCCTACGAAGACGGCGACGAGATAGCCGTGTCCGCACAAGATGAAGGCGTGCGCTTCTTGTTCATGTCGGGCAAGCCGATCGGAGAGCCGGTAGCCTGGTACGGTCCCATTGTGATGAACACTCAAGAGGAATTGAAAGTCGCGTTTGACGAGTATAGCGAAGGGACCTTCCTCAAACACGGGAAGGAATAGCCCGCGTCGCTCGGATCGGGCCGGGCCCGAGGGGCGGCACAGGAGGGCCTCATCACTCCAGGAGAGCATCCATGAAAGTAAGAGTTGACAAAGACCTCTGTGACGGGTATCAGAATTGCGTCGCAATCTGCCCGGAGATATTCGAGATGGAAGACGACGTCGCCCGCGCGATCGTTGAGGACGTGCCGGAGGAGCTTCAAGAGAAGTGCCGGGACGCCGCCGACGCGTGCCCGGTGGACGCCATAATCATCGAGGAATAATGACGAGCGGCAACCAAATCTACGCCGGCGTCGGCATCCGCTTCGTCGCTCTGGCGATCGATCTGGCTGTGTTCTGCGCCGTCTTCTTCCCCGTCACTCGAGTCGTCAAGGGCGTGTGGATCATGGGCGCCGGCGACCACCGGTGGTCGCGGGGCTGGTTTATCGGCGACCCGCTTTGCGCGGCGTTCTTCGTCGTAATGGCCGTCTATTTCGTTCTTTTGGAAGGGATCTTGGGAGCGACGGTGGGCAAGCTCGCGGCGGGGATCCGCGTCATCGGCGTTGACGGAGGGCGTCCCGGTCTCGCAAAAGGACTTGTCAGGAACGCGCTCAGGCTCGTTGACGGACTACCCGCCCTCAATATCTTGGGGGTCGTCGCCGTATTGCGGTCGCCCGAGCGAGCACGGATCGGAGATCTCGCGGCCAAGACGCGGGTTGTCCATAAGTCGAGAGGTTCAGACGGACTATGAGTTCCTTTCTCGGGTTGCGTCTCTTACGTCCGTCTACCACTGAGCGATAGATACGGGCCCAACCGGAAGTGAGCGCTCGAGCTTGGGAGTCGGGCCGTGCTCGGGCACGATCAGGGCATGAACGGCACCCTCGCGGCCGAGGAAGGCAAAGGCCGCGAGATCGACACCCCGCAACCGTTACCGATGGCTCCCAAGAGGAGCCTCGTGGAGGGCTTATGGCACTGCCCAAGACCACAAGAGTGCGCGTCGAGAAGATGCTTGACGCGTTCTGCGAGACGAAGGTTCCGCCCCACACCGTAGAGCGCGTAAAGCTCGTATACAGGATACGCGGCAACAGCGTCACGCTTTTTGAGCAAAGGTCCTTTCCTTTCGATATCGATCAATGGGAGGAGAGCAAAGTAGCTCAGTTTAGATATGACCCAAATACGAAGAAGTGGACGCTCTATTTCACGGACAGGAACTCCCGCTGGCAGGAGCATTTCGAAACCCCTCCCACCAGTAGCTTCGCCTCCCTGCTGAAAGAGGTTGATAAGGACCCCACGGGCATATTCTGGGGCTAGACGGGTACGGCCCGGGAAGCGGTCCGGAGTGAAGCGGCCACAAGCTGAGTGAGAGATTGTAATGTTTGCCTTGATCGCAGCCGTCATATTGCCGGTCGGCATAATCGTCTTTGCGGTATGGCTCGCGTTGAGAGCAAGAAGAGGCCGAATCAGCGCGACTACTACCTTGGGGGCGAATGACGCCCTCTTCAACAGAGACCAACGCAAGGCCGCCGAGGTGATCGTCAACAGAAACGCCGGAAAGAAGATGAAGACGCAGGACACGTCGGACCCCGGCCGCCCCGGTTCACAACAAGCGACGCGGCGAACGGCTCAATGCAAAGACGACTAATCGCATCGCACCCGTCGATTCCGGGCATCGAAGCCGCCGGAGAATGGCCGATTGACGCAGGCGGATCGAGAGCGTAATCTTGTTCGGTGCCATTGCCCTCGCCTAATGGAGCATTGGCCGGTAACTCCGTCTTGTCGGCCCGTCGGCCGGCTCGTACGCGGCAAAAGCCCGCCGGCGCCTCGCCGCCGAGACCTCTCCGCCGCCCGACGTACTCTCTCCGGGAGTGGAATGAGGCGAGTGGTGAGAGCCGGATCGACTTGTCGCTCGGACTCGTCACACAGGAGGTGTGTCATGAAGTCAAGCATCAGCCTCGGCAGGTTTGCCGTTGTCGTTCTCTCCGTGTTCATTCTCTGGGGCGCCTGTTACGCGGATGCCCCGGCTCAACCGGAGCGCGTAGAGAAGGGCAACCTCGTCATCGAAGGGATTCCGGAAATCCCCGAGCGTATCGAGAACCGACTTCAGCAATACCTGAACACGAGGTCCGCGAGCCTGTCGGGCTGGCTCCCTTCCGGAGAGGAGATACTCATCTCGACGCGCTTCGGCGAGACTTCACAGATACACCTGGTAAAGGACCCCGGCGGGGCGCGTCACCAAATAACGTTCTTCGACGAGCCGGTGAGCGGAGCCGCGGCAAGCCCGAACACCGACGTCAACGGATTCCTGTTCGCGCGCGACGTCGGGGGCTCGGAGCAGTATCAACTCTTCTTCTTCGACCTGGAGACCGGCGAGTACGAGATGCTCACCGACGGCGAATCTCGAAACGGCGGCGCCTTGTGGTCAAACGACGGCGACCGTTTCGCTTTCTTTACCACGAAGCGCAACGGCCAGGATTGGGATCTTCACTTGATGGACATCGATGAGCGAGGCGAGTCCGAGCCCGTACTGGAGGAAGGCGGCGTCTGGTTTCCCGCCGATTGGTCTCCGGATGACTCGAAGCTCTTGGTGGCGCGCTACGTGTCCGCAAACGAGTCCTATCCATACATTCTCGACCTGGCGTCGGGCGAGATGACTTCGCTGCACCACGCGGAAGAGAAAGTCGCCTACGGCAGCGCCGCCTACGCAAAGGACGGCAAAGGGATCTACTTCACTTCGGATGAAGACAGCGAGTTCCAGAGACTCCGCTACTACGACCTGGAGACCGACGAGACCCGAGTCCTGACGGAAGACATACCTTGGGATGTAGAAGGCATCGCTCTCTCCGACGACGGGAAGTATCTGGCCTTCACGACCAACGAGGATGGAATAGGCAAGCTCAGGGTGCTGGAGCTAGACACTATGCGTGAAGTGCCGCTGCCCGAGATTCCCATGGGGCAGATCTACGGCCTGGAGTTCAGCCCGGACGGCGCGCATCTGGGCATGGTGCTCAACACCCCGACCACCCCGGGCGACGTCTTTTCCCTCGACGTTGCAAACAAGAAACTCACGCGCTGGACGTACAGCGAAATCGGCGGATTGCAGAGCGAAGAATTCGTCGTACCCACGATCATTCGCTACGAGACTTTCGACAAGGCGGACGGCAAGCCCAGGACCATTCCGGCGTTCTACTACAAACCGGAGGGAGAAGGGCCCTTCCCGGTGGTCATCTACATCCACGGCGGCCCCGAGGCCCAAGCCCATCCCTACTTCAGCGCGAGGCTCCAGTACAATATCAAGGAGCTGGGCTGTGCCATCCTCGAGCCCAACGTCCGGGGATCCAGCGGGTACGGCAAGAGCTACCTTCTTCTGGACAACGCCGAGAAGCGCGAGGACTCGGTCAAGGACATCGGCGCACTGCTCGATTGGATTGAGGAGCAACCGGAGCTGGACAACGAACGTATCGCGGTCGCCGGGGGCTCATACGGCGGTTACATGGTGCTGGCCGCCATGACTCATTACAACGACAGGCTTAGGGCGGCGATCGACGTCGTCGGCATCAGCAACTTCGTGACCTTCCTCGAGAACACACAAGACTACAGACGCGACCTGCGCCGCGTGGAGTACGGAGACGAGCGCGATCCCGATATGCGGGAGTTTCTTACAGGCATCTCCCCCACCACAAATGCGGCAAAGATCACCAAGCCGCTCCTTGTGGTACAGGGGCTCAATGATCCGCGTGTGCCCGTCACCGAGAGTGAGCAGATGGTCGACGTAATCAGAGAAAACGGCGGAACCGTGTGGTACCTGCTCGCCAAAGACGAGGGGCACGGCTTCCGAAAGAAGACCAACAGGGACTATTACAGCGCGGCCGTCGTTCTTTTCCTTGAGGAGTTTCTCGTAAACGGCGACTCATGATCCATACGCGGCCGATGTCCCGTGGAAACATGCGGTTCAATGGTCCGGGCGGCTCCGTGCAAGGCGCCGCCCTAGGACATTAGTGATCTTGCCCTCGATTGGGGACTCCGCGGTTCCGAGCGCCGGGCGGCTTATCCGCGCCGGAATAGACCCGCACTTGACCAGTCCGGACTACGACCGACTCGGGGGATGGGCGGCGAGGGAAGGCCTCTCCGAACCGGCGCTTCCCCGGTGAGATGGCCTCCTTGTTCGCCGCACGGCGATAGAGGCCCCGCGGCCTTTGTCCGCCATGCGGCCCGTGAGGACGCGCGAACCCGCGGCCCCAATCCCGCCGGCGAGGGAATCACCGCCTGCATCAAGACGGGGGGGTGGATTTCACGATGACGCAACTCATTTGGTATCCTGGACACGATATCCTAACGCCGGACATAGTCCGGGCCGACAATTGCCTGCTCTACGATTCTCAAGGCAGGACGTACGTCGACCTCGAGTCCGGCGTCTGGTGCACCTCCATAGGACACGGAAATCCTCGGATACTCCGGGTCATCGCCGAGCAGTCCTCGATGCTCACTCACACGGGATTCGGCTACTCCAGCGCGGTCGTTGAGGAGTCGGCGCGGGAAATCGCTTCACTGATCGGGTTTGAAGACGGCCATTGCGTGTTCCTCTGCTCGGGCAGCGAGGCGGTGGAGTACGGCGTCCGGATCGCCCAGACCGTCCTGGACAGCCCCTTGTTGATGACCATGACCGACTCCTACTTCGGGGCGTACGGATCGGCCGGCCGGAAGCGGGAAGAAGAGTGGTTTTGCTTCGACTGGTCCGCCTGCGCGGAATGTCCGGACTCCGACGAGTGCGGCGCGGGCTGCGAGCACTGGGCGGCGATTCCCTTCGACAAGATCGGGGGTTTCTTGTTTGAGCCGGGCAGCTCATCGGGCCTGGTGCGGTTCCCTCCCCTCAAGCTGATCCGCAACATCGTCGCTTCCATCAGGCAAACGGATGGGCTCGTACTGGTGAACGAGGTGACTACGGGCATAGGCCGGACCGGAACCTGGTTCGGCTACCAGCACTATGGCATCTCGCCCGACGTAGTGGCCATGGGAAAAGGCATAGGCAACGGCTATCCCGTCAGCGCGACGCTCTTCGGCCCGGGCGTGATGGGGCGGCTTGGAGGAAGACCCGTCAACTACGCCCAGTCACATCAGAATGATCCGCTCGGCGCGGCCGTGGCCCGTGAAGTCATACGGGTCATACGGGATGAAAGACTGATCGAGCGAGGCAGAGACATCGCCGCCCTGCTCCTGGCCGGCCTGGAGGGTATCCGGGAGCGCACCGGGTTTATCAGTGAGATCAGGGCGCGGGGCCTGATGGCGGCGATCGAGCTTGACGATGGCCCGGAGGCCTCACTCGCGACTCTCACGCACCGGGAGCTCGCGCGCCGAGGCTACATCGTCGCTCGGCGGCCGGGACGGAGCGTCTTCAGGCTCGACCCGGCTCTTACGATCGAGCAGAAGCACGTCGAAGGTTTTCTTGAGACCTTCGAGAGCGTTTTGACGGGCACCTGAGTGGACGCGGCGTCTATCCCGCCTTCGCCTCGGGGCTAAAGAAGGACGTTCGTAAGCCGACCGGACGGCGCCCTTCCCAGGCCAAAAACGGCCTTGAACCTACAGCTGTTTGCTGCATAATGAGTTAAGTCATATCCTCGCACCTCGTTCAAACGCACGATCGAAAACGCGCCGTCAGATGGGAACGAAGGCGCATCATTTACATCCACATCCTGCGGCGGTTCACTACCGAGGAGGTTTGGCAATGACATCTGATTTTGATCGAAAACTGGACAAGTACGCCGACGTGCTCGTCAAGGTCGGCCTCAACCTGCAGCCGGGACAGCGGCTCCAGATCGGTTGGCCGGCCCACGGAATGTACGGGATCCCACTCGAGCTCGCGCCGCTGGTGCGGCTCGTCACGACCAAAGCGTATGACATGGGCGCCAGGTTGGTTGAGGTGATATGGAACGACGACCAACTCAGGTTGATCAGGTTTCAGCACGCGGCCAAGGACACATTTGAAGAATTCCCAAAGTGGCGCGCCGAGGCGATCATTGAATCCGTGAAACGGGGAGACGCGGTGCTCGGCATCTATGCCGAAGACCCTGATTTGCTCGCCGGACAGGATCCGGATCTTGTTTCCACGTTCCGCGCGACTAACTCAAAGTACATGGCCCCTTACTTCGAGATGGTCTCAAAGAACACCACGAACTGGACGGTGAGCACCGCGCCGGTGGACGGCTGGGTGGACAAGGTCTTCCCCGAGATCCCAAAGGAAGAGAGGAAGGCGAAGTTCTGGGACACTCTGTTTGAGATATGCAGAGTCAACACGGATGATCCGGTACGGGCATGGAAGGACCATATCGCTACGATGGTCAAGAGCAGCGATTATCTCAACCGCAAGCAATTCACGGCCTTGAAGTATACCGGCTCCGGGACGGATCTGACCATCGGCTTGCCGCGAAACCACGTATGGACCGCCTCCCGCATGAAAAGCAAGGGCGGGATCGATTTCACGGCCAACGTGCCGACAGAGGAGATCTTCACGACTCCCCATAAGGACAAGACGGAAGGCACCGTTTCGCTGACTAAGCCCCTCATTTACGGCGGCGCCCTGATTGAAGGACTTACGTTTACGTTCTCCCAAGGCAAGCTGGTCGAAGTGAAGGCGAAAAAGGGCGAGGAGGACGTACACAAGATCCTCGACACCGACGAAGGCGTGAGACGACTTGGCGAAGTCGCCCTGGTGCCCCACAGCTCCCCGATATCGCAGTCGGGCAAGCTCTTCTACAACACGCTGATAGACGAAAACGCATCCAGTCACATCGCCCTGGGCCGGGCCTACAGGTTCGGGATCGAGGGCGGCAAGACAATGAGCGACGATGAATTCGCGGCGGCGGGCGGCAACACAAGCCTCCTGCATATCGACTGCATGATGGGCTCGGGTGACATGGATATAGACGGTCTGACGGAGGACGGGGGCCGCGAACCGGTCATGCGAAAGGGAGAGTGGGCGTTCGAGGGTTGAAGCACCGGGCGGTTAAGACCCGACATGCGAAGCGGAGAGTGGGGATTCGACGGTTGGCGCGACGGGTCGATCGCGCGGGCCCGAATGGGCACAAACGTCTGGGCGGGTTCCCACCGCGGCGGGCGGCTTTGCCTCAGGCGGCGACGGGCGCCTCGGCGTGACGCAATACGTAGGGAGCCGTCTGAGCCGGCAGGATCGCGGCGGCGGCGGGCGCGTGATGCTCGAGGGTCGGCCGGCGAACACGCGACCAAACTCGAATAGAACGGGCGCCTACGCGGACAGGCGCAGAGACTTGGGCCGGTGGACGAAATGAGCCGTCAGGTACTGAACATAGTCGTCTTAGTGCTCGTCATTCTCCTCATATCAGCCCTTTTTCTGTCCATGATCCGGCACTTCCTCATGGTCATCCTCTTGGCGGGCATCTTCTCGGCCATGGCCCAGCCGCTCTACAGGCGCTTTGAAAGGCTGTTCAGGGGACGGAGGAGACTTGCCTCGCTCACCACGATAGTGAGCATCTGCCTGGTCGTCTTCATTCCGTTGGTCGGCCTGTTGGGAATAGTAGCCGGCCAGGCCATAGAAATCAGCCGTTCCGTGAAACCTTGGATCGAGGAGAGGTTGGACCAGCCGTCGGCCATGGGCGAGTCCCTGAGGTCCCTGCCCTTCTATGATTCCATAAGCGCCTACAATGACGTCATTCTGCAAAAGGCCGGAGAGCTGGTCGGGAAGATGAGCAACGTCCTGTTCGAAAGCATCTCCTCCGTTACGATCTCAACCGTCAACTTTCTTTTCATGTTCTTCGTCCTGCTGTACGCGATGTTCTTCTTTTTGAGAGACGGCAAGCTCATCCTGGAGAAGATACTGTACTATCTGCCTCTGACGGACGACGTTGAGAATCGAATGCTGGACAGATTCACGTCCGTTACAAGAGCCACCATCAAAGGCACTTTGGTGATCGGCGTCATCCAGGGAGGGCTTGCGGGGCTGGCTTTCTGGGTAGTGGGAATCGAGACCGCGGTCTTCTGGGGCATGGTGATGACGGTATTGTCCATAATACCGGCGGTGGGCACCGCATTGGTTTGGGTTCCGGCGGTCGTCATCCTCGCGGCCTCCGGACACTTCGCCAAGGCGATCGGCCTCGGTCTGTTTTGCGGTCTCCTGGTCGGAAGCGTCGACAACCTTCTCAGGCCCAGGCTGGTCGGCCAGGACACAAAGATGCACGAGCTTCTGATCTTCGTCGCGACCCTCGGCGGGATCAGCCTGTTCGGTATCATCGGATTCATCATCGGTCCGATTGTGGCGGCGCTTTTCGTGACGACGTGGGACATCTACGGCGAGACGTTCAAGGACTACCTTCCGAAGCGCAAAACAAGGGCGGCAAGAGACTCTGTTTAGGGCACACCAACAAGGATGAGGCGAAAATGAGAACTCAAAATCGTATTACAAGGAAGACGGTAGCAGCGGTGCTCACGGCGGTCTGCTTGTTGATTGGGGGATGCTACACGCAGATCAAGACCGGGGGATATGAGGGCGAGCCGGAACGAGGAATGCCCCGGGTTGGGTCGAAGACGGAGGATCTAATCCTAAAGACGAAGCGCCCCTGGTACGAAGTGTCGGAGGAAGACCGAGACGTCGCCGTCACGGGAAGACTTGAGAATCACGGCAACGCTTCCGTCCTGCTGTCGGGTTGTCCGAATCCCCCTTCCGTGGTGGTGGAGGAGTGGGACGGCTCCGAATGGCGCGACGTGTTGAAGATCGGCATCATCTGCGAGACGACGGCCGGCCGTAGGGTCATCGAGTTCGGACCGGGGGAATGGATTGAGTTTGAGATCGGGCTGAGGTACCCGGGCTGGTATCGTCTGAGCCTGCTGGTCGGAACGGATCCGGATCGCCCCACGTCCGTCGTGCACTCGAACCAGTTCCTCATTAGATGAGGGCTCGGCGCGCGACACGACGCACGCGACTGTCGGCCGGCGCCGACCAACGCGACTAACGGCGAGGACACGGATGCAACAGGAGATACGCACGGACGGCGGCTGGGACAGCGAGTTCAGGCGTTCCCTCTGGAAGGGCATCATCCCGATGGCGCTCGGAATCGTGGTGGCCGCGGTGGCCATTAGGGACAGGGACATAGTGATGTCCGCGATAGCGGGCGTTGCCTTCATGGGCGGCGCCCTTGAGTTGTTTTGGGCCATCCGTGAACCTCTGCTCACCATCACTCCCGGGACCATAGTTCTTCGGACGGGGTATTTGGGGCGGGCCATAGAGATTCCAAGGCCCGACGTCGAATCCTGGAAGGCCGAACGGAACCTGATCACCATCAATAGAACCGGGAAGAAACCGGTCAAGATCAAGCTCCCTCTTCTTCGCAAAAGCGATCAGCCGAGGGTAGCCCGGCTGTTGCGAGCGTTCGGCTATCCGGAATCATGAGAGACGGGTTCACGGCGCGTCTGCGATAAGCCCGGTTCGGGCAGCGCGGGCGGCTAATCGACTCGCCGGCTCCGGCATCAATGGCCAAAATGTAGTGCCAACTCGGCAGCGTAAGTCCTTGAGAACCATAGAAACGACCCCTCTAACCGGCGAAGTTGGGCTAGGCAAATGGGCGAGGACCGTGTACTGGAAATAGTCCGTATCTGCAGGGAGACCGACACAATAGCGAAGAACGCCTACGCGAGGCTCTCCGCTGCCTGCCCGGACCCGGACCTCGGAACTTTCTGGAGGGAGATGTCCGAGGCCGAGGCAATGCACGTGGGCTTCTGGAGCAGGTTGGAGAGGATCGGCGAGCGTTCCGGACTGCCTGATTTGTTCGATGATGCGGACACCGTCATCAAGGATCTCAAGCACGCCGTAGAGAAAGCGGAACAGCTCCTCGCGAACTGCGAGGAGGAATACAGCACCGCCAAGGCCTTTGTCATCGCGTACCGCATGGAGTTCTACTTGCTGCATCCGGCGTTTGAACTGCTCTTCCAGTCCATGCAAAGCGTCGTGGGAGGCCCCAATCCCTCAGCCCAGTATCAGGCCCACATAAACCGGTTCGCCTCCGCTCTCACCCGACACGGTCAGACGACTCCGGAGCTGGAGATATTGGGGGAGACCCTTCAGAGGCTGTGGCGCGAGAACAGAACGCTCGCTCACCAGGCAACGCGTGATGATCTCACGGGCCTGCTGAACAGAAGAGGCTTCTTCGCCATAGCGGTGCCGATGGCCTCTTTGGCTCAGAGGAACGACTCGGTCCTCGGCATCATGATGATCGACCTGGATAACTTCAAGACGGTCAATGACGCTCACGGTCACGAGACGGGCGACTCGATCTTGAGAGCGATGGGCGGTCTCCTCAAGCAGAACTTGCGCGCCTCCGACGTCGCGGGCAGATACGGCGGAGAGGAGTTTATCGTGCTTCTGCCCTCCACTACCGAGGCTTCCGCACTCAAGACGGCGGAGAAAATCCGCCGGTTGGTTGAATCGAGAACCTTACAAGGCATTCCCCTGACTATAAGCATAGGACTGGCGGGGGGAACCATTCGATCATCCCCTGCGGAAGAGCTCCAATCACTAATCCGCAAGGCGGACTCGGCGCTTTACCGAGCGAAGGAGTCGGGCAGGAACAGGGTGGAGCGAGAGGAGGAGACGCAGTCGTAGCAGCGGGAAATCAAGACGTCGACTTCCCGATTGGCTGAGTTGACGGAGAAGAACGATTTTGGGATACGCCGCGACCCGGAGACAACCGATGCAACAGAAGCTCTTTCAGGTTATCGCCGCGAGCATATTCGGCCTTATCTCCATTGTGCATATCGTCCGTATCGTGCTCGGGTGGGAGGTTCACGTTGGGCCGACGGAGATACCGTTTTCCATCTCATGGGCCGGGCTGATTGTAACTGCCGTGCTATCCGTCTGGGGTTTCGCCTCGGCGGCCAAGTCCGGGCGGTAGAGCCGGGATAGACCCTCCGCTTCCGAAACAAGGAGGAAGAAGACCGAATGGGAGAAGAGAAAAGGGAAATCAAGGGCAAGATGGAGGTGGCGGGCCTGACGGGTCCGATCTGGATCATAGGCTGGCTCTTCACCATCGGGTACGCCGATCTGTCCGTCACGAAGGCCATTTTCGCCGTGCTGCTCTGGCCCTACTACCTGGGATCGGCCCTCGTCTGATCCGGAAAGGCCGGGCTGAAAGGGCGACTGGCGGCGACGTTCGCCTCTTGGGCGACGGCTCCCCGATCCGACGGAACCCCCGCTCCGAGCATTTCTATGGTGATTCCGGCCGCCCTATCGTGTACAATTAGTCCGCAAGTTCTTGGACAAAGCCGAGCCCTGCCGGTTGGGAGGCCGACGGGCTCGACGCGGTCTAGATGGGCCTCACGCGACCGTACGGGCCGCGGCGTTCCGGGGTGAGCGTCGCTGCCCGGGGTCCGCGCTGAAGCCCGCGTAACGAATCCCGTACTGACATCCTATCCGCGCGAGACAGGCTGCCTTCGGGATGAGGGGCGAAGGGGTAGCAAAGGAGGCACAAATGCTGGAGCTGAAGAAGGGCGTCGATATTCTCGCTGAGGTTGGGGGCATCAAGTCCATCGATGAGGCCCGAAGTCTTTTCAAGGAGAAGCTGGACAAGGACCACCTCGCGAAGCTGGAGAAGATCAAGACGGAGGAAGCGCTCCTCAAGATCGCAAACGCGATCGCTCTGTGTAAGCCGGACTCGGTGTTCATCACCACAGGCTCGCCTGAGGACATGCGGGCCGTCCGGAAGATGGCCTTGGACAAGGGGGAAGAAGCGCCGCTCGCGATGAAGGACCACACGATCCACTACGACCTCGCCGAGGAGCAGGGCAGGATTGTGGACCGGACCTACTATATCGTCAACGAGGGCGAAGACGTGAGCGTCCTGGCGAAGAAGATGCTCCGCGATGAGGCTTTGGCCTACGTCAAGGAGAACATGGACGGCATCATGAAGGGCATGACGATGCTGGTGGGCTTCTTCAGCCGCGGTCCGGCGGGAGCGAAGCTCGCTTTCCCGGCTCTTGAGATCACGTCTTCAACATACGTTATGCACAGCGGCGACATTCTCTACAGGCACGTCTACGATCGCTTCGACGAGCAGGTCAAGGTATCCGGGCGCTTCTTGACCAACGTTCACAGCGAAGGCCCGAACCGCCCCGAAGACCTGCCCAACGCCCGGGTCTTCATGGACCGAAGCTGGCTTACGACATTCAGCATGTTCTGCACTTATGCGGGCAACACCCTGCTGCTTAAGAAGGGCAATCACCGCTTCTGCGTAGACCTCGCCGACTACTACGGCGGCGGGAAGGAGCTCTCCGAGCACATGTTTATCACGGGCATGAAGGAGTCGGGCGGCCGCATCACCTGGTTCGCGGGCGCAGCGCCGAGCGGCTGCGGAAAGACAACGACCGCCATGGCCGGAACGGACTTCGTCGGCGACGATCTCGCCCAGATGTGGATCGCCAAGGACGGCACGATGCGAGCCATAAATCCCGAGCAGGGCATCTTCGGCATAGTCGAGGACGTCAACTGGGAGGGCGACCCGCATCTCATGAAGGCCCTGCGAGAGGAAGGCGCGGAGGTCATCTGGTCGAACGTGTGCATAGACGACAAGAAGGTGCCGCACTGGACCGGCAACGGCGAGCCTCACCCGGACAAGGGGTTCAACTTCCAGGGCGAGTGGTACAAGGGCAAGAAAGACGCCGGCGGGAAGGAGATCCCCATCTCCCATCCCAACTCCCGCTGCACTCTGCGTTGCACTTCGATCGCCAACTACAACTCGGAGTTCGGCGAGTCTCCGGAAGGGGTCCCGGTCAAGGTCATCACCTACAGCGGCCGCGACGCCGACACGATGCCGCCGATCTACGTCGGCAAGAACCCCGACCACGGAGTCGTCATCGGAGCCTCGATAGTATCCGCCGCCACGGCGACCGAGGTCGGCGCGACGGGCGTCAAGCGCCAGCCCTGGGCCAACGCTCCCTTTATTCCCGGCCCTCTGGCGGACTACATGAGGGTTCAGTTCGAGTTTTTCAACAGCGGAGATTTCACGGAGGAAGGAAAGCCCATCCTTACCGGGCTCAACTACTTCCTGACGGACGAGGCCCGCGGCGGCAATTCCAAGAAATTGCTGGGCGAGAAGCGCGACGTGAAGGTCTGGCTCACTTGGCTCGCCAAGTTCGCGCACCACGAGGTGGAAGCGATCGAGACGCCGGTCGGATACATACCCAAATACGAGGACTTGAAGGAGCTCTTCTCCTCGATCATAAAGAAGGAGTACCCGCGGGATCTCTACGACAAGCAGTTCTCGATCTACGTGGACAAGATCCAGGCGCGAATAGACCTTCAGCGAGAAGCCTTCGGCAAGGAGAAAGACCTTCCGGAGAAGGTGTTCAAGGTGTATGACCAGTGGGCCAAGGATCTCGCCGCGCTGAAGGAGAAATTCGGGGCCGTCGTCACGCCGGACAAGCTTATCGGGGCCAAGGTCTAGGCTTACCGGCTGACGGCTGGGCCGCTTGACGGGCCGCCCGGCGGCGAACGGCCTCGTCGGGCCCGAACCGCGATCGAGGAATCGGAAGGCGACCGCGTGCCGACCGGACCAATGGGCGGGGCGCTGACGGCCGAGCGAGACAAACCGGTCGTATAGAAACGCCGGCCGACACTTATGAGGCCTCCGGCCTTCAAGAGGAAAAGATCCCTTGGCGGCGGGAGGCCTCTTTCAATGACGCCCCGAGGACGGGACGAAGATGAACTTCGAGAGATTCGACCTCAGAACATGCCGGGACGCACGCGGGGTCGTCGTCGTGATTGACGTTCTGCGCGCTTTCTCCACGGCTTGCTACGCTTTCTCTCGGGGCGCGAGGAAAATCGTCGTCACGGACTCGATAGAAGGGGCTTTCGCGCTAAGGGGGCGTTTCACGGGAAGCCGAATCATGGGCGAGGACGGCGGCTATACCGTCTCGGGATTCGACTTCGGCAATTCTCCTTTTGAGATCTCTCAGTGCGACTTGAACGGGGCGATTTTGATTCAGAGGACGAGCGCCGGGACCCAGGGTTTGGTCCGTTGCGGAAACGCGGAGCGTCTTTTCGCCGCGAGCTTCTGCAATGCGTCGGCGACCGTGAGACGAATACAAAAGACCGCCCCCGAAACCGTCTCGCTGGTGGCCACGGGAGGCGACGAGGACAGCGCCTGCGCCGATTTCCTTCAAGCCGGTCTGATGGATGAGAGACCGTCGTTCCCTGCCTTCGCCGAGAGGGTACGGTCGTCAGAGACCGCGCGGAAGTTCCTGGATCCCGACAATCACGATTTCTCGCCTCGCGACCTGGAGTTGTGCTTGAGATTGGACGTGGTTGACTTTTCGATGGCGGTCGAGAGACAAGGCGATCTGCTGGTTCTCAGGCGGGTTGGTGAAGACGATTGAGTGTGACCGGGTTTTGAGCGATGCTCCCCGTGCACTCCGAGTCAAAGTCGTGAGTGAAGTGACCCGTTGTGCTTTAGGCGTGGTTCCCGGGATTCCGGTCCGGAAACCCGCTGAAACAGAAACCGCCCGATTGCCGGCATTGAAAACCGAGCCGGTGGATCCTGTGGCCGTCGGAATGTCCCCGGTGATGAACCGAGGTCGGTAAGAGTACGGCGAACCGGGAGTGAGCGAGAGGATGGAAGAGTACCTCAGAGCTACGGAGACCATTGACTGCGATCAACGGGCGGTCCTGGATTTCGCCTGCGCAAACTCGGGCGGAGCCGGCGATCCGAGGGAACGTGCGGTCAAGCTCTACTACGCCGTGCGCGACGGAATACGATATGACCTATATGCCATCGACGTCTCGGTCAAAGGACTCAGTGCGAGCCGCACGCTCGCAGAGGGCCGGGCGTGGTGCGTCCCCAAAGCCATACTCCTGACCGCCTGCTGCCGAGCAATGGGCATTCCGGCCAGTCTCGGCTTCGCGGACGTGCGGAACCACCTGTCGACGGCTCGCATGCGGCGGCACATGAAGACGGACGTCTTCGCGTGGCACGGCTATTCTTCGATCTACCTGAACGACATGTGGATCAAGGCCACACCGGCGTTCAACATCGAGCTATGTGAGCGGTTCAGTCTTCGCCCTTTGGAGTTTGACGGGCGGAGCGATGCGCTCTACCATCCGTTCGACCAGGACGGTAACCGGCACATGGAGTACGTAAGGTATCGCGGTGAGTTCGCGGACACCCCCATCGATTTGATCGCTGAGACCTTCAGATTGGAGTACCCATCTCTCCGGGAGACCGAGGGACGGGACTTCGACCTCGACGTGGAGCTGGAGACCAGGCCTCGCGATATTGGGAAAGACTGAGAGGAAGCGGGCTTCGCGGCCCCAAAGGGGTCACGAGAGGTAAAGGGAAGCGGACTTCGCGGCAGCAACTCAAGTAGATTAGGGGGACAACTTGCACAAGAAGGCACTGATCATTGGGATCGTGTTTCTGATCTTGGCCGCGGTCGTGTTCGTGTTTGCCGATGGAGCCAGAAGATACTACAGTGGAGGGTTCTTCGCACTATTGGGAATCGTGCTCATTCTCAACGCCGGCCTGCGCAGACAATAGCCGCCCCACAAAGAGGAGAGAACGATGAACAACGTCAAATCGACCTTCCGAGCTCTCTTCGCCTCGATTAGGAGCGCGGCCCGGAGGGGCGCCCCGCCCTTCCCGGTGGGGATAGCCCTCTCGACGGCCGCCGCCCTGTTTGCGGCCGCCGCCGCGACCCTCGCCCCCGTATCCCTCGCCGCTCAAGAGGGGCCGCTGACCACGGCGGAGTCAAGCGGCTTCAAGGCGACCTCGCGTCACGCGGACGTGATGCGGTTCATCGCCGAGCTTCAGGGCCAAAGCCCGCTCATAAGGGTCGAGTCCATGGCCGTGAGCTTCGAGGGCAGGGACGTACCCCTAGTCATAATAGGAGATCCGGTCCCCTACTACCCGGCGGAGCTCCGACACGACGACCGGACCGTCGTCTACTTCCAGGCCAACATACACGCAGGCGAAGTCGAGGGCAAGGAGGCGGCGCAAATGCTCGCCAGGGATATTGTCCGGGGCAAGACCGCAGATTACTTGGACGAGCTCGTGATCTTGATTTGTCCTAATTTCAATCCCGACGGCAACGAGAAGATCAGCACAGACAACCGCACGCGCCAGGTCGGCCCTGAGCAGGGCGTGGGAATCCGCTATAACGGCCAGAACCTCGATTTGAATCGCGACGGGATGAAGCTCGAGACCCCCGAGGTCAGAGGATTGATCGAGAACGTTCTTATGCGGTGGGACCCACTTTTCTTTCTGGACAGTCATACACACAACGGGTCTTACCACCAAGAGCCCGTAACCTGGACCTGGGGCCTCAATCCCAACGGGGACGCGGCCATTCTCGAATACATGGAGCACGAGCTTCTTCCCGACATCACAAGCCGCATGACTGAAGCATACCAAGTGCCGACCGTCCCCCACGGAGACTTTCTCGACGTCAAAGAACCCGAGAAGGGATGGGTGGCCCACGGCCCGGAGCCGCGCTACCTGATAAACTATGTGGGCCTGCGGAACCGCTTCTCCATCTTGAATGAGCAATACCCGTACGTCGACTTTGAGACCAGGGTCCAAGGGTGCTACAAGCTATTTCTGGCGTTCCTCGATCACATCCATGCAAACAGGAACGAGATGGAGGCCCTGGCGCGTGAAGCGGATAGAGAGACCGTAGCGCGGGGCGGCGATCCGGCGGAGGGCGATGCGTTCATCGTCGAGTACGACCGGCGGGCTCTCGATCGCCGATTGACGATCCTGGGCTACGAGATGGAGGTCACGGAGAGAGAAGGGACCCGGCCCCTGGTCCGGCCCACCGAGGTTGAGCGAGTTTACAAGGACGTGCCGTACTTCGCGCGCTATGCTCCAAAGCGGACGGTCGGATTTCCGAGGGGATACCTGATCAACGTGCACGCGGAGGCAGCACTGGAGAACCTCCTCCGGCACGGAATCATAGTGGAGGAGCTCGTAGAACCGGCCGTGTTGGAAGTGGAGTCGTTTACGGTGACTCACATAGAGGGATCCGAGAGACCGAACCAAGGGCATTACACCAGCACCGTGGAGGGAGACTACGCGACGACGGAGATGGAGTTCCCGGAGGGCACTTTGTTCGTCGCCACGGCGCAGCCGCTGGGCCGACTCGCCGCTTACCTGCTGGAACCGGAGAGCGGCGACGGGCTCGTCGCGTGGAATTTCTTCGACCGCTATCTGGCGGCTCAGTGGGGCAACCGCCCGCAGACCTACCCGGTTTACAAACTCTACGAGGCCGCGAACATGGCGAAGAGGCGACTCCCAAGGGAGTGACGTCCGGCCGTAGAACGGAGAACCCAACATGAGGATAATAAGATTCAGCGAGGCCGAGAGGTATGAGCCGGACGAGAACTGGCAGAGATCGAGCCTGTGCGACGAGAACGACGTATCCATCGAACACTTCGTCAAACCTCCGGGGCACGCGTCGCCGCGGCACTCACACCCCAATGCCCAGGTCCTTGTGGTCCTGGACGGGAAGCTCACAATCGCGATAGGTGATGAGGATGAGCAAGTTCTCGGCGTCGGGGATACGGCGTACATTCCCGGAGACGAGGAGCACGTCGTCGGAAACCCGCTCGACAAGACGTCCAGCGGCCTCGACATCTTCGTGCCCGGACGGTCGTTTGACTTCTGGCTCAAGCGAAGAAGACAATGATTGAGTTGAGTGATTCGGTCTGGTCGGCGGCGTTGATACTGCTCTTTGTGATGGATCCCCTGGGCAATCTTCCCGTCGTCCTCTCGCTGCTAAAGGACGTGAGTCATAGGAGGCGGCGTATCATAATCCTGCGCGAGCTCTTCTTCGCGTTGGGGATACTGCTGCTGTTTCTTTTCCTGGGCCGGACGATACTGGACTTTCTCGATCTCAGGCAGGAGTCCGTCACGATAGCCGGGGGGATCGTGCTTCTCGTAATCGGCCTTCGTATGGTGTTCCCCCAGAGGCACGGCATAATGGGCGACCAGCCCGAAGGAGAGCCGTTCCTGGTTCCGCTCGCCGTTCCTCTGATCGCAGGCCCCTCGGCGATGGCAACTCTCATTCTCATGGCCCGCAGCAATCCGGATCAGACGGTGAATCTGCTGCTGGCCCTTGTCATCGCCTGGGCCGCAACGGCGATCTTGCTCTTGCTTGGGCCGGTTCTATACCGTGTTCTTCGAGTGCGCGGCCTGGTGGCCGTCGAGAGGCTGATGGGAATGCTTCTTATCATGATAGCCGTGCAGATGCTCATAAACGGAATAGAGGCTGTCAGACACTGAGGCGATCATGGACCGGACCGAACATAACCTGCGAGAGCTACCTCAAAGCAAGGGCTTTCGACTTCGCGGTGAGCAAATGACCCGTCTTGAGACCTTCGCTGACGCGGCCATCGCGACCGGGCGGCAGTGGCGGCATACGGCCGGCCGTGAAGGGCGGGAGCGCCTATTGTGCAGACACACTGCCGCCATAACCGACTGAGCCTCCATGGAACCAAAAGGACTTGGAATGCCCGCAAATAGGAGACGCGCTTGCACAACGGCTTTTCCCCTGCCCTGTGATCATAGGAGGCGCCCCCGAACGATGTCATTATTCGCGGCCATGATCAGCGCTTCAACCATCTTGCTACCCTCGCTCTTTTCTCCGCCGCCGGGAGAGGCACACGGCCGCACCGTCGCTCAGGAATCATCCGGACCTAGTGATTCCCTTCCTCAAGACCAACCGGCCGAGAACCCCTGGATCACCGACTTGGACGTCTTCGCCAGAGAGCTTCCCAGGCGTCACGTCGATCCGTTCGGCAAGATCTCAGCCGAGGAGTTCGCGGCGGCGACAGACGACCTGAAAGCGCGAGTACCCGATCTCAAAGACCATGAGATACTCGTATCTCTTATGAAGATCGTAGCCTCGATCGGCGACTCGCACACCATGCTGAGCGCCGACAACACCGACATACTGAGCAGGCTGCCCCTGGAGCTCGAGTGGTTCGACGACGGCCTCTACGCGACGCGGGCCGGCCCGGGCTACGGACGAGTCGTAGGCAAGCGGGTCCTCGCCATCGGCGACAAGACCGTGGAAGAAGCGACGGATCTGGCGAAAACCGTCGTACCCCATGAAAACGAGGCCCAGCTAAGACGTAGGGCGCCGGGCTATCTCATTGTCCCCGAGATCCTGACCTCTTTGGCGATCGCGGACGGCGTGGAGTCCGTTACCTGGCGGTTCGACTCCGTCGGCGACGTCGAGATCGTCGCCGGGCGGGCGCGACCGGATTCGAACTGGACTTCCGTTCTCGACGGCATGGAATGCGAAGAGCCGCTATACCTGCGGAATACCGACAAGTACTACTGGTTCACGTACGTCAGCGACGCATCCGTGATTTACGCACAGTACAACGCATGCGTTGAGATGCCCGGGGTGCCTTTTGAGGACTTCACGAGCGACTTGATCGACGCGATAGACTCCGAGCGGCCGGACAAGCTAGTGTTCGACATCAGAAGGAACGGAGGAGGAAACTCGGCAATCGCCGAGCCGCTCATCGATAGCATCGGCCGACATCCGTACATCAACAGCAAGGGGCGCTTGTTCGTCGTGATCGGCGCGAGAACCTACTCTTCCGCCATCCTCAACGCCATAGCGTTCGGGAACCGGACCGAGGCCGTATTCGTGGGAGAGCCTACCGGCGGGAAGCCCAATCATCACGGAGAGGTGAGACTCCTGGTTCTGCCCAAGTCGTGGATAGTGATATCCTATTCAACGAAGTACTTCGATCATTCTTCGGAGGATACGGATTCTCTGTACCCGGACGTGGACGCCGGGCTGTCTTTTTCGGATTTCACGGAATGCAGGGACCCGGCGCTCGAAGCCATACTCGACTACGAGTAGAGAATTGGGTCTTCTCCTTCCCTTTTCTGCTGGACGGAACCAGGGGGGTCTACAGGGCCTACGAGCCGGCGAGGTCCGTGCTCAGGTCTTTGAACGCAAGGAACTTATGGCTTCACATGAAGGCCGTTTTGGCCGGACGCGGGCTGAAGATGGTCAAGGCCGATCCCGCTCAGCCCGGCGCGGATTTCGTCATTGACACAACCGGGATCATAAGATTGGCGTATTATACTAAGAACGCCACGGACCGTCCTTCGGTGCGGACGCTGCTGGAGGTTTTGGGGCAAGCCCGCCGCGCGGGCTGGAAAGCTGAGGTGGACCATGAAACCAATCGGCGGGGCTTCGGCTCGTTTCAAGGATGTCGCTCTCACTATCGCCTTGGTTGTCGCGCTTGCCGGGTGCGGCGATGACGTGAACGTCGTCCCTGAGGGTCCGGGAGATGAGTCTTCGGCCACGTTGGAATTGAGAGTGCAGCGGAACAACGATTTCGCCTTCAAGCTCTACGGGGAGATCAATTCCTCGTCCCACAACCTCCTCATCTCACCGCACAGCATCGCTATGACGTTCGGCATGGCGTATGCGGGGGCTCGCGGCACGACGGAGCGGGAGATCGCCGATGTGCTGTGTTTCAACTACCCGCAGGCCGGATTCCACTGCGTTCTCAAGGAGTTGAACGATCTCTTGTCGAACAGACAGGGGCTCGACCTCAGGATCGCCAATGGATGTTGGGGACGTCACGGGGAGGTCTATTTGCAGCCGTTCCTGGACACCCTGTCCGTGAACTACGGGGCGGACATCGAGTATCTGGATTTCGTCAACCTCCCCGAGGAATCTCGCGAAACGGTCAACGCGTGGGTTGAAGAGCAGACCGAGGGCCTCGTAAAGGATCTTCTTCCGCCGGACGCGATAAACGCGCTGACCTACCTGGTTCTTGCCAATGCCGTTTACTTCAAGGCGGACTGGCTCAGTCAGTTCGACCCCGCTTACACGCGTACCGGAACGTTCACGCTGCTTGACGGCTCTCAAGCCGGCGTGCCGCTTATGCACGGAGAGCAGACCTTCCCCTACTACGAAGGGGACGGATTTCGGGCGGTCGAGCTTCCCTATCAGGGAGAGGCGATTTCCATGATCGCCGTTTTGCCGGACGAGGGGCGTTTCAGGGAATTCGAGGCTTCCTTCGACGTCGCCGTACTGAACGCAATAGCCGACCGGCTCGAAGACACATACATCAAAATCACCCTGCCCAAGTTCTCTTTCTTCTCGGAATTCGACCTGATACCCTCGCTTGAGGCGATGGGCATGACGGAGGCCTTCCGTTCCGGCGCCGACTTCTCGGGCATGGACGGAACCAAGGACGGGCAACCGTGGATCAGCGTCGTGGCGCACAAGGCTTTCATTTCCGTCGACGAGTACGGCACCCTTGCGGCGGCCGGTACGGGAATGGTGCTTACCAAAGGAATGCACGACAGTTTTGATGCGGAACGCCCGTTCATCTTCGCGATACGCGACATTGAAACGGGCACGATCCTGTTCCTGGGGCGCGTGACGGACCCAAGGGGCTGAGCCACCGTGATCTCCGACGACACCGCCTTGGTGTTCGGACGATGGAAGCTAGAAAGGGAAAAGGACGAGCCTCGGGGGCTATTCACCCTACTATTCAAGAAAGCCGATGGCAAGTGGCGCATAGTCCACAATCACACGTCATCCGGAGACAAGTGACCGTGGCCGGCAGGCGTCCTTTGGAACAGTCGTGACCGCCGGGGGGACGACATGGAACCGACCAAAGACCGAGAGAGAGTCATTGAGCTCATGGCCAAACACGAAGAGGCCATCGGTCGGCTTTACGCCGAGTACGCCGACAAGTTCCCCGAACAGCACGCCATTTGGGTGAAGCTGTCGGAGGAAGAGCATCAGCATGCGGAGTGGCTTCGCGGACTCGACCCCGCGATCAAGAAAGGCTCGGTTACTTTCGGAACGGACAGATTCGACCCCGACGCCATAGACAAGTCCCTTGCTTGGGTCACGTTCCAGACCGGCAGGGCTGAACGGCGGGAGATCTCGATGGACGAGGCCCTTATGGTGGCAATGGACCTCGAGAACACTCTGATCGAGAACAAGTGCTTCGAGGTCTTTGAAGAGGACCCGCCGGAGTTCAAGAGGGTATTGCGGCTGCTGGCCGACGCCACGGAGAAACACCGGATGACCGTCCGGAACGCATGGAAGCGGATCAGCGAATCGCGCGAGTAGGCGGCTTGACGATCCGAGGCGGGCGGGCGCTCAGCGGAAAGATATCCCGAGAGGTTTGAACTTATGAAGAAAGTGCGCGTCACGGTCGCCGGACGCGTCCAGGGCGTTTGGTTCAGGGCGTCCACGAGGGACAAGGCCGTGGAGCTCGGCGTCAACGGATACGTGAGGAACCTTCCCGACGGCAATGTCGAGTTCGTGGCCGTCGGCGATGATGAGAAGGTCGCCGCCCTCATCGAATGGGCGAAGGACGGCCCGCAATTGGCGATAGTGGACGAAGTGAAGGTGAAACCTCTCGATACCGACGAAGAGTTCACGAGTTTCAGGGTGGCCTTCTGACCGAAAAGGACAATATGGGACTTCGGAATGCCGCAACGTGGTTTTGGGGCGGGCAGTCGAGGTCCTCAATCAGCTCTTTGACCGGACGACGCACAAGAAGCGGGTCGCCGGGATGGTCAAACGACAGCTAAAGAACCCCAGAAGCCCCACAAGAAAGAAGGCCGAGAGGTTTGCGAAAAGGTGGCTGAGCTAGATCGATTCAACAGGAATGCCATTGCTTGGCTTTGTCTGGTGTCGGCACTCGCCATACACGTGTTCGACGAAGCCACCACGGGCTTCCTGTCTTTCTATAACGACACAATTCTTGGTCTGCGAGAGACTCTGAGTTTCTTTCGGGCGCCGACCTTCACTTTTTCCTCTTGGATCACGGGACTAACCATCGCGCTCGCCATGGGCTTCGCACTGACATGGCAGGTGTCCAGGGGAGGGAAGTTCATACGCGTACTCACCATTGCCGTGGCGGTTCTCATGCTCGGGAACGCCCTGGGACACCTTTTGGGTTCCGCCTACCTGGGGCGGATACTGCCGGGGTTCCGAAGCTCGTTTCTTCTTCTGCCGGCAGCCCTCTGGATGCTGTGGCGAGGCTTCGTCGGAGACTGGGGTCACCGACGCCGCGTCACAAGCGAAAGCGCATGAGCATGGACATGATCGTACCCACACGGCGCGGCTTTGCGTTTGGCCTCGGCCCAATGACGAATGTCTCTCCAGCCGTGCGCCGGCAGGGCTGTTCTTTTGGTAGTGGTACACTTTGCCGCACATTCTCGGGTTGGCGGGCGGTCCGGTTCGGGCAAATGACGGAAACCCGGCCCGGCGGAGTTTGGCAGGATGGATCTCTTGGACAGACGGAGCCGTCGGGACATATGCATCGGCTCCGGGCAGCCGCTTGAAAAGGAGACTTGAACATGGTTGATGAGAAAAGGAGCGGACCGCCCTGTTGGATTTTCACGGTATTGACGGTGGGGGGCCTCATTGCCTGCGGGCTGTACATCGGGATAATGCGCGTTGAGGGAACATCAACGGGGAACCTTCTGCGCGCCGCCGGCTTCGGTGTGTTTGGGTTGCTGATGCTGTGGGGGGTACTGGCAAGGCGCTAGGGAGGTCGCCTATCCGGTCCCCGGGAGCCGCCGCCGAACTGACAACTTGTTGTAAATACAGCCATTATGGTCGGCACTCCCCGCAGGTCGCCATTGAAACACTCTCCTGGATTTGGGCCTCTTTCTGAACCCCATCTCGGATCAGGCGCCGTCTTCCCTTGAACAAAAAACATGCAAATATTTTTTCACAAAATGCGTCGACTGAATCCGCCGGCCCCGGCCAGCTAATGTAAATTTCTTTTCATTTCGCGCAACGCGGAGCAATGGAGAACGTAGTAGACCATGGGGCGGGCCGGATCGGGCCGGAAGCCGGCGCTCCCGCGCCTGGGGGATGCGCCACCTGGCCCGGGGGGCCTCTGCCATAAATGGAGGCCGCCCCCGCCAAGGAATGCGCCACCCCGGCTCGACGGGCGGGAGACACAGGTAGCGGCCCCGTCCCCGGTGAGGGGATGCGGGACCCGGGCCCGGGTGCCGCTCGGTCCGGGCTGAGCGTGGCTCAGCCCCGCACGCACAGAGGAGTCGACATGAAGAAACCTCCATACTCAAGTTTGAGCAGGCGTGAACGCGAGATCATGGACATCGTCTATGAGCTCGGCGAGGCGGCGGTATCGGACATAGTGCCCCGGATGAGCGATGAACCCAGTTACAACTCGATTCGCGTGACTCTGGGCATACTCACCAAGAAGGGGCACCTGAAGCACTACACGGACGGGCGGCGATACATCTACGCCCCCACCGTTCCCAGAGAGAAGGCGAGCCGATCGGCCGCAGGCAATCTCGTGAAGACCTTTTTTGGGGGATCGCCATCCAGAGCGATCCTCACGATGCTGGATATGTCATCGAGCCGCCTCACGGAGAGTGAGTTGGAAGAGATCGCGAGGATGATAGAGAAGGAGAAGAAGTCATGACAGCCGCTCTCGGATACTCGGCAATTGTTTCGCCGGCCGCCGAACTCGCCACAGGCATCGCGGTCAAGTCCACTCTTGTGATAGCGCTCGCGAGCCTCCTCGCATTTGTTTTCAGGCGCTCCTCCGCGGCCTACCGAAGCGCGATTTGGAGCACCGCGCTGGGGTCGCTGATCTTGCTCCCCCTGCTCTCCCTGGTTATCCCGTCGTGGGAGATAGCTCAAGTCGAGATGACCGCGCCGGACAAGCCCAACGTCGAAGCTGCGGGGCCGGCGGCGCCCGCTTCATCGAGAAACTCCCCTTCCCCAACGGTCGGCGGCGTCACGAACGCCGGCGAGCCGGCCGGCGCCGGCACAGAGGTGATCGGCGGGGCCGGCCGGCAATCCTATTTCAGCTTCGGCGCCAAGTATCTCTCAGTCATATTCATCGCAATCTGGCTTTCGGGCTTGGCGTTCTTGCTCTCCCGTCTGACAGTGCACGCCGGCCGCGTGAGGAAGATCTGCCGGGAGGCGTCCGACAACGACGACGCGGATGTCTCCGACGTGATCGCGGAGGCGATCTCCAACCTTGGCATACACAGACCCGTTAGAGTAGCTTGGAGCGAAGACACTTCCATGCCATTTTCGTGCGGATTGTGGAAACCGACCGTGATTCTCCCGACTTCCGGAAGGCTCTGGCCGCGCGACCGCAAGCGCGCAGTGCTGCTGCACGAGCTTGCCCACGTCGTGCGCTGGGATTACATGTGGCATCTTCTCATTCAACTCGCCTGCGCATTGCACTGGCCGAATCCGGCCGTATGGCACGCGGAGCGCCGCAACGCCTTGGAGAGGGAGCGAGCTTGCGATGACTATGCTCTCCGCTTCGGAACGCCATCGGACGTCTACGCTTCGGAGCTTCTTCAGATCGCGCGCCTGCAGGTCCGTGAGTTGAACCCGGCTCCCGCGGTCACAATGGCCGGAAGGGCGGACCTGACAGGCCGCGTGCGCAGCATAATGGCGAAGCGGATAAGCCGAAGTCCGATCCCCGTGGGCGGCCTGGTTGTCATCGCCTGCGTTGCGGTCCTTCTCACACTTCCCCTCTCCGCCTTGGGGGTATTCGGAACACGCTCCTATGAAAAGGACCCAATGGACGTCCCGAGCACCAAAGAGCTTATCCGGGACCTGAGAGACGCCGGCGATCCGATAGTCAGACGCCAGGCGGCTTGGTGGCTTGGGGAACACGAGGACGAGAGAGCGGTTCAACCCTTGATCGAAGACGGTCTGAGTGACCGCTCGGCGGACGTGCGACTTGTGTCGGCCTGGGCCCTGGGAGAAATCAAAGACGATGCCGCAATCTATCCTCTCATAAGCACCCTCGAGCATGACGGGGACCCGCTTGTCCGGGAGATGGCCGCGCTTGCTCTGGGAGAGATAGAGAACCCGCTGGCCGTGGACGCCCTGCTTGAAGCCCTGGAGCGAGAAGAGGGCCTTACGGGTCCCGTCATCTGGGCATTGGGAGAGATAGGAAACGAGAGAGCCGAGCGAGCCAGGAGCGCAGCCATTGCAAACTCAGGATGGAGGCGAGGAAGAAATAACGAAGTCTGGGCGGGTGAATTGAGAAGCAGGATCTCCGCGCCTTATGGCAAGAAGTTCGACAAGCCCGATTGCAGGGAGGGACTGACTGCTTCATTGAGCAGCCTCGCGAGCGCAGATCCCGACGACCGTGTCGAGGCGGCTTTCAACATCGGAGCGCTGGGCATATCGAGGTGCCGGGAGACGGCCGTAGCGGTGAAGCCGCTCTTGGAGACGCTCCGGGATCCGCGGCCCGAAGTCCGGGCGATGGCGGTTTGGGCCCTGGATGAGATAAACCCGTCGCGGTGGGGTAGATCATGGCAAAAGCGAGAATATCGCAAATAGGGAGACCCGAAGCGACGATGCGCCAAGGAAAAGTAGCCGGCTTATCCCGATGAGGACTAACCGCATTCCTTTGGCCGGCACGTTCCACTTTGAATAACCCGGCCCCGGATCCGGTCCGACTCTGGGAGGCGACCGGGCCGGAGGGCCCCCGCCCCCACGACCCCGACAGTCCTAAAGGGAGGTAATGTCACATGAATCGAAGATTGCGATCAAATGCAAAGATTTGTGCAGTTACTATTTCCTTCTTGTCTATGTCCCTTCTCTGCGCCGGGATGGCCTTGGCGGGCCCGGCTCACTGCTCCGCCGGAGCCGCTGGCGGGCCGCGGGCCGCGGGGACCCATGCGGCCGCTGCAGAGAGCGGAGCAGCAGGCAACGGCACCGGTACCGCTGAAGACCCCTACCGAGTTCCCAGAACGGATTCCGAAATAAGCGTGGACGCCGTGCTTAGTGAAGATGCCTGGCAAAACGCGCTCGAGATCGGACTCAATTACGAGGTGGAGCCGGGGGAGAACGTGACCCCGCCGGTCCGGACCGAAGTACTGCTGGCATATGATCAAACCCATCTCTACATAGCATTCCGCTGCCACGACCCCGATCCGTCGGCCATCCGCGCCCATCTTTGCGACCGGGACGAAATAGACTCCGACGACTGGGTGGGCGTCATTCTCGACACGTTCAATGACGAACGGCGAAGCTTCGACCTTCTTGTCAACCCCCTCGGGGTCCAGGAGGATTTCATAGAGTCGCAGACGGGCGGCGGAAGCTGGGACGCGATATGGAACTCGGCCGGTCGGATCACCGAATGGGGCTACGCGGTGGAGCTTGCGGTCCCCTTTAACCAGCTTCGCTTTCAGCGAACCGATTCGCCTCAGGTGTGGAGCTTCGACGCCGTGCGGAGCTATCCGCGCAGCCAACGCCATCACATCGGGACCTTCCCCAGAGATCGAGGCAACAATTGTTATCTCTGTCAGGCGATCAAGATCTCAGGATTTGAGGGCGTCTCACCCGGCCGGAACATAGAGATATCCCCCACACTGACCACGGTGCGGACCGATCAAAGGGAGGACTTCCCCGAGGGAGGCTTCGAGAAGGAGAACCAAGACGCCGACTTCGGAGTCACGGCGACCTGGGGCATGACGCCCAATCTGACGCTCAACGCGACGGCCAACCCGGATTTCAGCCAAGTCGAGGCCGACGCCATGCAACTCGACGTGAATCAACCGTTCGCCCTGTATTACGATGAGAAACGGCCCTTCTTCACGGAGGGCTACGACTTCTTCAGGACTCTCAAGACAGCCATCTACACCCGCACAATGCGCGACCCGTCGTGGGGCCTGAAGATGTCCGGCAAGGAGGGGGCCAATACGCTGGGCGCCTACGTCGTGCGCGACGATGTGACAAACCTGATCTTTCCGGGCAGCCAGGGATCAAGCGGGGCATCGCTCTCGATGGAGTCGACCGCTTCCGTCTTCAGATACAAGCGCGATCTCGGAAGCAGATACACCATCGGCGCCCTTTTCACCGACCGCGAGGGTGAAGACTATTTCAACCGCCTGGCCGGCCTCGATATCGACTTCCGCCCGACTCCGACGAATCAGATCCAATTGCAGGTGTTGCGATCGAGCACCGAGTATCCTGCGGCAATAGCGGAAGGATTCGGTCAGGACAGCGGGACCTTGGATGACTCCTTCATCGCCTTTGAGTACGACCGCTACAGTAGAAGCGTCGGCTGGTGGCTGGACTACGACAACGTCGGCAGGGATTTTCGGGCAGACCTCGGCTTCATTCCGCGAGTGGGTTTTCAGAACCTGGAGGGAGGCCTTCTCTACTTCTGGAACGCCAAGCCGGGAGATTGGTGGTCTCGTATTACCGCGGGATGCGAGGCGAATTACTACGAGGATGAGGACGGCCTGCCGCTTGACAGGGGCGGGAACGTTTGGTTGGACTATAGCGGCTTCCTGCAATCATGGTTCTACGCTCGCGGGAGCCAGTATCAAGAGCACTACAACGGCAGCGATTTCGACCTGCGCTCATACACCATTCAGGGCGGGATGCGGCCCACGGGCGACCTCAGCTTTGGACTGGTCACGGCATTCGGCGATCGCATTGACTACGCCAACACTCGACCCGGCGAGAGGGTGTTGCTAAACCCCTTCCTAGGCTGCAACCTGGGTAGACACCTGAACCTCAGTTTCGACCATGTCTACGAGCAACTCGACGTAGAGGAGAGACGCCTATACACGGCAAACATCAGCCAGCTCACGGCCATCTATCAGTTGAACGTGCGGACTTTCCTTAGGTCCATCCTCCAGTATGCCGATTTCGGCTATGACCCGCGTCTCTACATATTTGAGCGGGACGCGGAGGAGCAACACTTCTTCGCACAGCTTCTTTTCTCGTACAAGATCAACCCTCGCACAGTGCTTTTCCTCGGCTATAACGGCAATCACCTGGGCGGTGAGAGTTACGACCTGACTCATTACGACCGGACGTTCTTCTTGAAGTTGGGATACGCGTTTGTGAGGTGAGTCGCGACGGCGGACGAACGGGAAAGGGGGCGGGTTCGCGGACTCGGAGCTCGGCATGATTAGGGAATCCCGGCTTGTGGGACCGGGCACCCCCGTCGCCACGACCGTGCACCATCTTCAAATCGACGAAGACTCCACTCTACACATGCAGGCCCATGACCGCGCGTTGGATTCGACAATCACACCGAAAGAGGCCATCGAAACACAGGCACCCCACCCTAGCCCCAAGGGGCTCAGCTGGAGCCGGATCCGCCCGGACACCAACTTGACTCCATTCCCATGTTGCCGAAGCTCAAGGCCGGCCGAGCGCGCGCTTAATGTCCTGCAGGAACACCCCTAACCCCGCTTTTCTAGCGCCGTGAGCCGTCAAGGCGCCGCCATGTCTTTTATGCTTGACAAAATGTGCGGTTTAACGTACCTTCGGGACGCCACTTACCCGAGCGGAGGATAACGAGATGCGTCTCAACAACCACATCCGGCAGCACAGGGCTCGGCTGGAACTGACCCAGGAGGACCTGGCACAACGCGTGGGGGTTCGTAGGCAGACCATCCTCGCGATAGAGAGGGGATACTACGTGCCCTCGACGCTCCTGGCTTTTCAGATCGCCAGGGAGCTCGGCATGAAGGTCGATGAGTTGTTCGAGTTGAGGGACGACAACGGAGGTGCGAGGTGAAGACCGAAATGGATGCCTTGAACATGGATGAGCGCCAGCGACTGCACTGGCTACAGGCCAATAGAGCCACGCTGTTTGCCGTGGGAGCGACGTGGGTCGGCATGATAGGCTGGGAGCTCTTACATCAGCGAACGCCGCTCTTCTTGATAGTGATGGTGCCGGTTTTCGCTCTCCTGAGATTCGGGCTTTATCGCCACTACTCGCGAAAGAACGGGTGAGGACGGCGATGCCCGGAGATGCCCGAAGCCGCTCGACACTCCGCCCAGCAGCCGGTGGTCTCTTTCTTTTCGTGACTACCACCGGACCGGTGTTATCCTTATCGCTCGAGGGGGCATACGTGCCATCCACAGTGTGATCCATCGGGCGATGAAGATGTGCCCCGGCCGGCTCCCCGGGACATTAGCCGTCGGAACACACGTCACGGCACTCTCGGCAACCGGAACACTACCCTAGGAGGACAAAGATGAGCTTCTGTGCTGCGATAAGCTGTATCGACGGCCGCGTTCACCTTCCGGTGATCAAGTACATGCAAGAGCGCTTCGGCGTTCAGTACGTGGACCTCATCAACGAGCCCGGCGTGGTGGCGGTGCTCTCAAGTGAGCCGGACTCCCAACGCTCGGCTTTCATATTCTCGAAGGTAGATGTGTCCGTCGAAAAGCACTCCCCCAAAGCCATCGCCATCGTAGCTCACGAAGACTGCGCCGGAAACCCGGTGACCAAAGAAAAACAGATGGAGCAACTGGCCAAGAGCTTCAAGGAGCTGAGATCACGTTATCCCAACGAAGCGATACACGCGCTCTGGGTGGACGGCGACTGGACCGTTCACGAGGTGCCCATCCCCGACTAGGAGTTCGGATGCGGGTGGCATCCCACGCCGACTTACGGCCTCACGGGACGTAACGTCAAGAACACGGAACCCGATCGGCGGAAGGCGAGGCGGCGGAGCGGCGGATTGCCCCTGTTGCCCGGGCGTTACGGCGGCAATGCCGGCAATGCGCTTCCTGCTGCGGCCCGGGGCAAAGCCGGGCGAGGCGCGAAATGGAACTTCCCAAGCTTAGAACCGATCTTGTCATAAGTCGCCAGGAACGAGCCGGCAAGACCCTATACGTGCTCAAAGATCCCATCAGCGAGCGGTTCTTCCAATTGGGCGAAAAGGAGTTCTTCATCGCGTCGGCTCTGAACGGAACGCGCGGACCCGACGAGGTGGTGCGCCTTTTTGAGGAAAAGTTCCGCGCCACGATGTCCACCCGAGTGCTCCGGAGCTTCGTGGCCCGCTTGGCCGACGTAGGCTTTCTGGAGGGCACTGAGCCCGCACCGACGAAATCGACACGTTTCAAGCCGAGGCCCGTCGCCTACCATAAAGGCTTGTCTCGATACTTCATGATAACAGTCAAAGCCTTTGACCCCGACCGTTTGCTCGAGGCCATCACGGATCGGCTCCGCTTCGCGTACACGTGGTGGTTTGTAGCGGCGGCTCTGGCAGCCCTCTCTCTAGCGGCCTTCGTGGCCGTATCCAACCGCTCGACGATATGGGGGGGCATGTCGAATGTCTTTCAATTCAGGAATCTCTTAATGGCCTGGATCGGCGTCCTATTGGTGGGAGTGATACACGAACTGGCTCACGCGACGACCTGCCGTCACTTCGGGGGCCGCGTCCGGGAGATGGGGGTCCTGCTCTTCTATTTCCAGCCGTGTCTTTTCTCGAACGTCAGCGACGCTTGGCTCTTCGGCAAGAAGGCGCACAGAATGTGGGTGACTTTCGCGGGCGGCTTCGTGGAGATGATCATGTGGGGCGTCTCGGTGCTCGTATGGCGCGTCACCGCGCCCGAGACCTGGATCCACCACCTCGCCTTTATTCTGATGGCCGCGAGCGGTCTGACCATCCTCTTCAACTTCAATCCTCTCATAAGGCTCGACGGATATTACCTTCTCAGCGACTATCTGGAGATACCGAACCTCCGCCAGAAAGCCTTCGCCTACATAAGGTCGCTCTTCGAGCGACGGCTTCTCGGCCTTCGGGTCGCGGAGAAGCCTCTGAGCCTCAGAGAGAAGCGCATATACGTCTCCTATGGTTTGATAGCCATTGCCTACACGGCGGGCCTGCTGGGTTTTGTGCTTTACAGACTGTCGCGCTTCTTGGTAAACACATACGGATGGTGGGCTCTGGCACTGGTGGTTGTGGGGGCTCTTTACGCGGCGAGGAACCAGGTGAAAGAAGCCGTCAAAGACGCGTCCGAGAAGGTGGAAGATCACAAGGAGGAGGTCCTGTCCAAGAGGAGGATCAGGCTCTTCCCTATCGTGATTCTACTTCTCCTCGTCGTCCTGTTCTTCGTGCCCTGGCCTCTTAAGATAAAGGGGGACTTCGTGCTCTTGGCCCAAGACAGGGCCACGGTGCGGACGGAGATCGAGGGCACAATAGCCGAGGTCCACTGCCGGGAGGGCGACCGAGTGAGGGCCGGCGATCCGATCGTGGCTCTGGCTGACGTCGAGATAGAGGCCGCTCTAAAGCAGACCGACGCCGAGATCGACGAGGCGGAGGCCCGCCTGGAGTTGCTCAAGAAAGGCGCGAGACCAGAGGAGATACAGCGGGCGCGGAGCGAGGTCAAGGCCGCGGAGGTTTCCCTGGAGCTCGAACGATCGAACTTCGAGCGCGCGAAGGAGCTTCTCGACAAGGAGCTCATCTCCCTGGACGAATTCGAGCGCGCGAAGAGCACGGTTGAGCTCAGGGAACAGGAACTGGAAGGGGCGCGCGCAGAGCTCGCGCTTCTGCTTTCGGGAAGCAGGCCTGAGGAGATTCGCGAGGCCGAAGCGACAGTGGAGCGCCTGCGCGCCGAAAGAGAGCTACTCGACTATCAGAAGGGCATCGCGGTCATCCGTGCGCCGATCTCGGGGGTCGTCGTAACTCCATTCATGGATCAACTCGCCGACGTCTACGTGGAACCCGGCGACGAAATCTGCGAGATCGCGGATTGCTCCGTTATGATCGCTGAGATCGCCGTGCCCGAAAAGGAGGTGGGAGACGTAGCCATAGGCAAAGAGGTAAAAATCAAGGCAAAGAGCTTCCCTTCGAAGAGCTTCTACGGTACCGTGGCTTCGATAGCACAGAAGGCGGACCCCGGCGAGAAACAACACTATGTGACCGTAAGGTCCCACATACAAAACCCCGATTCCATCCTCAGGCCCGGCATGACGGGCAAAGCAAAGATATATAGTAGGAGGAGCTCCCCTCTGCGGATAGTCATAAGGCGGATAGTGAGAAGCATACGCACCGAGTTCTGGTGGTAGCGGCCGTGGTGCCGATCCGACACCCGGAGCATTCAACGCTGCCGCGGTTTCAGCGAAGAGACCCCTTGTCGCCAGCGGGGACATCGCGCGGCGATCCGGAACGCTCCGCCCGGAATCGGCGGTCCGCTCGCGCACACTGCGGGGTTGATTCCGGAAGGCCCGCACCGGCGATCCTTGTGCCCTGTTTCGGATCGGGCGCTGGGGGCGCCGACATGGGCAACTTCCCTACTTCGCTGCTGGAAGCTCGGCGAGGGGGTCTTCAATCGGGCGCACAAAGGAGAAAGAGGTGTCATATTCGGTGGGCATAGTGGGCGCCACGGGTGCCGTCGGCAGGGAGATGCTTAGACGGCTCGATCTGCGCGCCTTTCCCGTGTCCGAGCTCAGGCTTTTCGCGACCCCCCACTCACAGGGGCAGGAGCTTTCCTTCAAGGGAAAGAGAGTTCCCGTACGCGGGATTGACACCGGGCCGGGGGCGTCCGACGAGATGACCGGTGAGCTTTCGGATAGAGAACGGACCGGATCGCATGGGGATCGCGGCGCGGCCATTGAGGAGCAGTTCACCGGCCTCGATCTTGTTTTGCTCTCCGCCGGAGGCTCGGCAAGCAAATTGTTGTCGCCCGCCGCCGCAAAGGCCGGCGCGGTCGCAGTCGACAACAGCAGCGCCTTTAGGATGGATCACAATGTGCCTCTGGTCGTCCCGGAGGTCAATCCCGCCGCGCTCGAAGGACACAGTGGAATCATAGCGAATCCCAATTGCTCCACTATCCAGATGGTCGTCGCGCTGAAACCCATCATGGATGCGGTGGGACTCAATAGGGTCGTAGTGGCGACATACCAATCGGCATCCGGTGCGGGCCAGAAAGGAAGCGATGAGCTGGAAAAGACCGCACGGGTGAGGTTGGGCGCAATGGCGACGCAGCGATCGCCAGGTAGGCGCGAGAGCTTCGAGACACAGGGAAGCGGCGGCCCGGCACGCGAAGACCTTACGAAGCCCGCCTCCGAGCAACCGGCTGACAGCGAGTCCGAGACTCAGAGCCGGCAAGGCCCTGGGGCGCCGACCGCAAATGGAGGCCTATCCGCCCCCCCCTCCCGGCAGGCTTCCGGCTTCAACCGGCTCTCGGACAACGCAGAAGCCGGCGAGCCGAGCTCCCACCCGGCAAGTGCTTCCGAGCCCGGGGTGTTCCCCAGGGACATCGGCTTCAATCTGTTTCCATTGATAGACCGTATGGAAGAAGGCTGCCACTGTCGCGAAGAGATCAAGATGGTTCGGGAATCCAGGAAGATCCTGAATGAGCCCGACCTAGCCGTGAGCGTGACAACCGTCAGAGTGCCCGTATTCGTCGGCCATGCCCTGGCGATGTGGATCGAGACCCGCGACGGTCTCGGGCGTGAGGAGTGCTTGGAAGTGCTTCGCGCGGCTCCCGGTCTTGTGGTTTTTGATGAGATGCGCGGTGAGGCCACGCCGACCCCTCATGACGTCGCCGATGACGACCGCGTTTGGGTCGGCCGCGTGCGCGAAGATCCCTGCAGCGAAAGGTGCCTCATGCTCTGGGTTGTCGCGAACAACCTCAGGAAAGGAGCGGCCACAAACGCGGTTCAAATCGCCGAGGGGCTGGCTTCGAGAGGGCTGTTGGGAGGCAAGCCGCGCCTAGAGTAGACCGCCTGGCCCTGCTCTTCGCGGTCACTTGGTTCACAACAGTCCCGGCAATGATCGCCGCCGGACTCTTGTTCCATCTCCTCGGGGGACTTGGTGTCTTCTTACTCGGTATTGAAGTGCTCTGGTTCGTCTCTGTTTACAGAGATAAGGACTCCCTTGGCGAACAAGAGTGAGACTCAGGAGAGCACGCTGCACAACCGTGTACGCACGAACGTGGAACAAAGAGACTCGGCCCTGCGTCCCCGAAACCGCCATCCGGCTTGACGTCTGAGTTGTCGCGGGGCTACTATTCTGGATCGGGTGGGTAGAGGAAGGCTTCGTTCCCAGGCATCACCCGGCATGTAGAGCGAACAGGGGTTAACATCCGACATTCATTGACATCAGCCGCCGAGACTGACGGGAACATCGGCCGACGAAGCCATGAGCAAGCCTTGGTAGAGTACGGTTTCGCAGTGACGGATCGCCGCAGGATGTCCGTGTACGGGAAGAAGGCTAGGCCGGGCCCCGCGATGACAAAGGCGGGCCGGCGTCGTCTGGATCGGAAAGAGGCCAGCCCCGTCGATAAAGGGTGCTCTGGTCTAGTCTCTGAATTCCTCCGGAGGACAACTGAACAATGACTCGTGCCGGCATAGTCTTTTTGTTACTGTGCGTAATGACGACCCCTCCCCGGTGTGAAGCTCAGGAGGATGAAGTCAAAGACACTCGTGCTTCCACTTCAACGACTCTATACCTTGGGCAAGAACCGCCGGGGTTAACACCCGAGCTGTTCGTACCCGAGATCTTCGCAGAACCCGACTACAGCGAACATGTCTATAACATCATTCCAGGGAAGATGGCCTGCGTTTTTGACCGATATGCGGAATACGGATTTCCACAGGGAGAGATCTTCATTACGAGATTTGTGGACGGACAATGGACCGATCCGGAATTATTCGAAGTCTTCAAGGACTATGATTTCGTTTTCCTGCCGACCATTTCGCCGGACGGGAATAGATGGTTCTTCACCTCAACGTCTATACCGCTCCCGGACGGTGAATCCGGCAAGATTCCGATGTTTTTCATCGACAAAACCGATGATGGATGGAGCGAACCTACCTATCTGGGACAGCATATTCACGCTTCCGCGACGCTTGACGGGACGCTTTATGTCATGGTGGAGACCCGGGATAGAGGTCGACCCATGTTCAGAAGGCTAATAGACGGTCAGTATTCAGACTACGAATACGTCGAGCCGGTCGAACATTTCATGGAAAGAGACGCGCATTTGGTCGTCGATCCCAAAGGCCGGTATATGATATTCGATTCCCAATCGAGGCCGAGAATAGGCGACTGCATGTTGTTCATAAGCTTCAGAAGAGGAAACGGTCTGTGGACAAAGCCGGTGTCGATGGGCGAATACATCAAACAGAAAGCGGCAATAGCTTGGATCAGTTACGACGGCAAATACATCTTCTACAAAGCCGGAGATGATGTCTATTGGGTCAATGCGGAAGTCGCCGAAAGTATGAGACCCGAAGATCAGGAGTAGCCTCTCGACAAGGGCTTCGGTCTGCAGACGCGGCAAGTTGCGTCCGTGGTGGCAGCTCAATGATCCGGAATGTAGGAGGCTTCATGAAACAGAAACTCAGTTTGGTAGGTTTCGTGGCCATAGCTGTGGCATGCGCTCTCATTCCTAATCGATCGAATGCCGGAAATGCGGAGGAACGACAACTAGAAACACCGCCCGTTTCCACGGGCATCGATGAACGCTTGTCTTTCTACATGAATCGACTTGCTGATTCCTCCTACGTCGGGACATATGGAGACGCAGAGAATGTTCACACTTGGTACGCGGCGGCCGAAGAACTTGGTAGGATCGGGGCTCCCGCCCTCGCGCCGCTTATCGAACGTGTTGTTACGACCCGTAACGAGTATGAACGCCGTCTGGGTATCTACGCTTTGCGACTTGCGGCCCAGGACCCGTTGATCAGACTCGAGCTGAGAATAGCTATGCCGGAGTATCCGCAAGCGTTGCCTGCCCCGGATGAGCAACCCAGAATCGTGGGACTATGGGTTCAGTGGTGGCTCACACACAGGTCGGTGATTGAAGCTGCCATTCGCCAAGACGACTAACTGAGCCAGGTTGTTCTTTTTTCGCCGACTGTTGCGCCTGCATTCGACGGAGAGGTCTACGTCACCCAGGACTGAGAGGTTTCCGAAGACACAGACTTCGGGAAAGGAAGTGACGTGGTACGGTGCCGTGCGCTATTGCGACTGGCTGAGTCTCCGGAAAGGTCTCCAGCGGGCCTACGATCACAGCGGCGTGACCCGCCGCGCCTACGGCCCGGCATTCTCCGTAGCGGAGCCTATCTCGCCATGGCCGCTATGACTCTCTCCACGCACGATCGGACCTCGGCGGCGGTTGCCGCTATCTTGGGATCGTCCACGACGCCGAGAACGGCGGAGGGGTCCATCGCAGCGACAACGACCTTGCCGTCATCGTCTTCATAGACTGTGACGTTGCACGGAAGCAACAGCCCGATGTCTATGTCGGCCTGAAGCACGGAATGGGCCAGCGGAGGGTTGCAGGCGCCGAGGATGACGTAGTTCCTGAACTCGACGCCGAGCTTCTGCTTGAGTGTGTTTTTTACATTGATCTCGGTGAGAACCCCGAATCCCTCCTTCTTAAGCTCTTCAGTGACTTTCGAGATTGCCCCATGGTAATCGAGGTCGACTTTGGTCTTTATCGCATATGCCGTGTGTTCCATCCCAAAATCCTCCAAAAAAGCAGTGATTGGCGACTTGAGCACGCGTGCCGGCGCTCGGCCCGCAACCCTAACGTTCCGTTTAGAGTAGTCATTGTAGCACGGCGAGTTGACGGCCCTCAATCAAGCGGCTGCCCAAGGGAGCGCCCCGTTCCCAATCCAATCAGACTCAGAGCCGATGTCGCCGGAATCCGGACGTTCCGTTGCTCAAATCGGGATAGCACCGCTGACCCGGACGCCGGGAATCTGCTATTCTTGGGACCGTTCGCGATCTTGGCAACCCATCATGGGAACTGGTAGCATTTCGGACTTTGTCCGGGTCCGTTCGGTGGAATTGACGAAATAGGGGGCAATCCATGAAGGTAGGAATCCTTGTACGGGGATTCGCTCTCCCGAAGGTAGGAGAACGGTCCCATGCTCGCCGGCTTCGAGAGACACCAGTTGGGGAATCGAGCGGACGAAATGGCCCGCGCTTCAGGACAGGTCGGTGCCCCCGCATTCGGGGGACAAGGTTGGTACTCGGGGCCATGGCGGCTCTTGTTCTCGTGCCGGGACCGGGACTTCCAGGCACGCCGCTGTCGAATGCATCCGGCGCGTCGGGCTCGGCTGTTCTTAGCGTGACCGGCTCGGATGCTCCCAGCACGCCGCAGTCGGATGCTCCCAGCGTGACGGGCTGGGGTGTTGCCGGCGTGCCGAGGCCGAGTGTTGCCGGCGTGCCGGTGACCGTGCTTGGATCCGGCCCGGTCAATGATATTGCGGTCACTTCGATGAATGTTGAAACGCAATCCTCGACTTCAGCGACCGTACGGCGCCTGACAATAGACGAAGCAGTGAGCATCGCCCTGGAAAGGAACCACGCTCTCTCGGCCGCCGCAAAGAGGACCGAGGGCTCGAAGGCCAGGGTAAGGCAGGCGGTCGCCGGTTTTCTGCCGGCCATCACCTTCGGTTCAACCTACATTCGGGCGAAGGGCGGTCGGACCTTCCCGATGCACTACCACCCGCCCGGCAGGCCTTTCGAGGAGACGGTATTCTTCGACGTCTCTTTCATTCCGGAGAAGCTACACGAGACGAAGTTTCAGATAACGCAGCCCGTTTTCACCGGCGGTAGGTTGCTGGGACAGTTGAAGCTCGCGCGCGCGGACAGGCGGTTCTACAGCTCCGTCGAGAGCTCGGCGCGACAGGACTTGATACTTGAAGCGCGCCGGAACTACTTGGAGGTCCTCAAGGCAAGGGAGGCCGAGAAGGTGATGGTCGACGCCTTGGAGCTGGCAGGCGAGAACCTCCGGGCGGTCGAGAGGCTGGCGGATCTGGGGAAAGCGGCAAAGAGCGACGTTCTGAGGGCGCGCGTGCAGAAGGCCACCGCCGAGCAGGATCTCTTGGTAGCCCGAAACGGAATACGGCTCTCTCTCGAAAGCCTCTCTGCGGTACTCGACACGGAGATAGACGAGGAGACGGAGCTGGCCGAGGTGCCGGTGGAAGGCGAGGTCCGGATCCCTCCGATAGAGAACGTCGTCGCCCGGGCCCAGGAGCAGAACCCGGACGTTGAGGCGGCCCACCGCTCCTTGCAGCGCGCTTCCGCGGCGGTAGGGGTTGCTAAGTCGAGCTTCCTCCCGACGGTCACCCTTCAGGCCGACTATGGTTGGACGGAAGAGAGATATTCGTTCGAAGACAACGCCTGGGCGGTGTATACTATACTGAACTTCGACATCTTCAGGGGAACCGACCGCCTGGCCAGGGTGAGTGAGGCCTCGGCGCAAAGGGAAGAGGCCAGGGACCTACTTGAAGACGCCAAACGCCGAACGGTGCTCAGGGCCAAACAGGCCCACTTCAGCCTGCAGGAGGCGGTTGGACGGAGGCGGGTCTCCGAGGCACGCCTAGCGGACGCGGAGGAGGCCTACAGGATGATCAGGCTGCGCTACGACACACAGCTTTCTTCCCAACTCGAAGTATTAGACGCACAGGTATCGCTCAAGTCCGCCAGGATGGAAGAGGTGGCCTCCAGGTACGATCTTCTGATGGCATGGGACGAGTTGCACAGGGCGATGGGCACGGTGCAGGAGGACATGTGATAAAGGCTAAGTCACATCATAGGAGATATACGAACAGCCAAGCTTCTAAACCGGGCTTGGGCCGGATCTTCACCGCAATCCTCGTCATCGCGGCCGCCCCGATAGTGCTCGGCGGCTGCGGCGGGGGCTCGGGGAACCCGGAAGCCGAGCCGCGGCTCGTACGCGCGGTAATCGCTTCGCTCGACACACTGTCCGTCAACGTGACCGCCTGGGGCAAGACGGAGGCGTCCCGCCGCGTGGATCTGGCCTTCGAGGTGCCCGGCACGGTCGAGTCGCTTCCATACGACGAGGGCGACCTCGCGTCTCGCGGCGCGATCTTGGGAAAGCTGAGACAGAACCGCTTCGGGGCGAATCTGGCCCAGGCCAAAGCAGCTTATGAAGAAGCCCAGAGAAATCTCAAGCGCATGACGGCGCTGTCGGAAGAGGACGTGGTGAGCGAAGAGGAGCGAGAGCGGGCGGAGACGGCCCTCGCGGCCGCGGAGGCGGCCTTCAGAAGCGCGGAGGAGGATCTAAGGGGAAGCGTGATCACCGCTCCCTTTGACGGGCTGACGGCGAGGCGCCATTGCGAGCTGGGGCAATACGTCTCGCCTGGAATCCCAGCGTTCACATTCATGGAGATGGACCCGATTCTCGTGACCGTTGGCCTCTCGGACAAAGATGTTTCAATGGTCGAGGAAGGCCAGGCGGCCATGGTCGGACTGGACGCCTATCCCGGGCGGGACTTCGAAGGAAGGGTCCGGGAGGTGGCGGTCGCAGCCGAGGAGCCGGGTGGGTCCTTCCCCGTCGAGATCGAGCTGCCGAACCCGGATCTTCGGATCAAGGCCGGCATGGCCGCAGAGGTCGCAATCTCCATTAGAAAGATACCGGAGGCCGTCGTGTTGCCGATGGAGGCGATCGTGTACGAGGGTCTCGAGCCGCATGTCTTCGTTATCTCCGACAGCACGGCAATGAAGAGACGGATAGAAGTAAGAGCGCAATCGGAAATGCGGGTGGCCGTCACGGGGATATCGGCCGGGGACACGGTGGTCGCGGCCGGCAACAGGTTCCTCAGAGACGGCGAGACGATCAGGTTCACGATGTAGGGCGCGGACTAGGCCCGGGGGACGAAGTGGTTTTCGTAAGGGCCGTTGGCGCAGGAGCGAAGGAAGATCCACCGCGGCGAAGCCGCGGTTAGCTGACTGAGCGGGCGCAGGCCCCAAGAAAACCCTTCGTCCGCTCAAAAAAGGTCGCGGCAAACCGCAAGGTACGCTGTGCGTCTCAAGCCTAGAGAATACGGATCAACCGAAGTCGAGAACACCGGAACCAACAAATGCGCATATCGAGCTGGGCCATAGACAAATCCTTCGTCGTATTCGTGCTCACCGTAGTGGTCATCGTCATGGGGGCTATGGCTTACTTCAGCCTGCCTCTGGAGTCCGACCCGGAGGTTGAGATCCCTTGGGTCGGCGTGATCGTCCCGTGGCCGGGCGCGGCTCCGGATGAGATAGAAAACCTCATCTGCAAGCCCATGGAGGAGGAGCTCGCGAGCATCGACGACATAAAGGGCATTTACTCCACCGCCCGCGAGGGCCGAGGCTCGACCTTCATCGAGTTCGTGTCCGGGTCGGATCTGGACGAGGCCAAAAGCTCGGTAAGAGAGAAGCTCCCGGACATACGGAACGAGATCCCCGAAGAGACCGAGGACCCGATCCTCATTGAGATAAACGTCAACGACGTGCCGATCATGCTGGTAACGCTGAGGGGCGAAGCCGACTACGTCGCGCTCACCGACCTCGCGGATGACATAGGTACGGAGATCCTGGAGGTGAGCGGCGTCTCCTCGGCGGACATCTTCGGCGGGCTGACCCGGGAAGTGCAGGTGGAGGCCGACCCGCGCCTTATGAGCAAGTACGGAGTCTCCTTCTCCGTGCTGCTGGGGGCACTGGAGGCCGGGAACGTAAATCTGCCCGCCGGCACGATCAGGTCGGGAAGCTCCGAGATCCTGATCAGGTCGATCGGCGAGTTTGAGAGCATAGAGGACGTCGCCGAGACCGTGATACCCGTTCCGGGGTCGCGGCCCGTGCGCGTCGGGGACGTGGCTCGAGTCACTATGGGCTTTGAGGAGCCCGAGTCCTACTCCCGGACAAACGGCGAGCCCAGCGTCACCATCGTCGTCAGACGCAGAAGCGGCATCAACACCGTCAAGACCGCCGAGGCGATAACCAAGAGACTGGACGAGATCGGCAGGACGCTTCCTTCCGGGGTCACTCTCGAGATACTCCAGGACCAGTCGGAGTACATCCACGACACGGTAAGCCAGTTGGGACAGAACGCCCTCTTCGGCGGCTGTCTCGTCGTGCTCGTCCTCTTCCTCGCCTTGGGCTTGCGAAACGCCCTTATGGTGGGATTCGCGATCCCGTTCTCACTGCTTGTGGCGTTCGGACTGCTCTTCGCGACGGGCAACACTCTGAACGGGGTAACGCTGTTCGCCCTCATGCTGGTCGTCGGGATAGTCGTGGACGGCGGCATCGTAATAGTCGAAAACACCTTCCACCATCTGCAACGGGGGAAGAACCGGGTGGAGGCGGCCAAGATCGGCGTTGAAGAAGTGGGAACTGCCGTGCTTGCAGCGGCGCTGACCACCATGTCCGCTTTCGTTCCCATGCTGCTCATGTCCGGGATCACCGGCGCATTCATTAGGGTCATACCTCTGACCGTGATATTCGCCCTCCTGGGATCCGTGATCGTGGATCACATCGTCATACCTCCGCTCGCCTCGAAATTCGTAAGGCCCAGAAAACAGACCCTGCTGGGAAGAGACTCGAGAATTCGCCTTCGCTTCGAGAGGGCGCTCGACTGGTCGTTGAGTCACCGAGCGATGGTGCTGGGAATATCAGGGCTCGCCTTTGTGGGAAGTCTCATGCTGATCCCCGTCGTCGGGGTGATCCTATTCCCCGAGGTCGACATAGGCCAGTTCGACGTGAGCATACGGACCCCACCGGGCTCGAAGCTGGAGTACACCGACGAAGTGGTCCGTGAGGTTGAGAGGCTCATAATGGAGGTCCCCGAGGTGGACACGTTCAACGCGAACTCCGGGGCGGCGGGCCTCTCCGTGTATCAGATCGGGACTTCGGCATCCGGCGACCAAGTCGGCGGGATTTCCGTGGAGCTTGTGGACGAGGACGAACGCGACCGGTCGATGGATGAGATACTCGCGGAGCTGCGCGAGAAGGCGTCCGCGATACCCGCGGCCAGGATTGAATTCTCAAAGCTGGAGTCGGGTCCCCCCGTAGGCGCACCCATCGTCGTGGAGGTGAGAGGAGACGACCTGCAGGTGCTCTATAACATAGCCGAAAGGGCGGAGCAGGTAGTCAGAAAAGTGCCGGGGACCGTTGACGTGGTCGGCGAGCACACACAGGCCAGACCGGAGCTGCGGGTCTTCATAGACAGGAACAAGGCGGGCCAGTTCGGCGTCTCTCAGCGGGAGGTCGCCTACACCCTGGCGGCGGCCCACGGAGGTCTCGTCGCGACCGAGTACTCCTACGGCGACGAAGACATCGACGTGAGAGTCAGGCTTCCCGAGGAGTATAGAAACCTGGAGAGCACGAAGGGCTTGGTCTTCACGGCTTTCGACGGCTCACAGGTGCCGTTCACCCAGGTGGCCGAGATGAGCTATGACTCAGGACCGAGCGCCATTACCAGAATAGACCAGGTCAGGACCGTATCCATCAGAAGCGATGTGTCGGGGAGGAAGGGAGGAGAGGTCTTGAATGACATACGGGAAGAGATGGCGGCCATCCCTCTGCCCCCCGGCTACAGTATCCGCTACACGGGGGAGAACGAGGACAGGGACGAGGCCTTCGCGAGTCTCTGGAGAGCTTTGATAATAGGTGTGGCGCTCATCATCACGGTGATGATTCTGCAGTTCAGCTCTTTGCTCCAGCCGCTCGTCATCATAGTGGCAATACCGCTCTCCGTCGTAGGCGTGGTCGCCGGGCTTCTCATAACGGGAAACCCCTTCGGCTTCGCTTCGTTCTTGGGCATAGTGGCCTTGGCTGGAATCGTGGTGAACGACGCCATTGTGCTTGTGACGTTCATAAACCAGATGCGCAAGCAGGGGTATGACAAGTTCGAAGCGGCCAGAGTCGCCGCGGGGCGAAGGCTGAGGCCCGTGCTTCTAACCACGGTGTCGACGATCGCCGGCCTGCTGCCGCTCTCGCTCGGTTTCGCGGGAAGCGGCGAGTTCTGGGCTCCGCTCGGGTGGTCCATAATATTCGGTCTGGCCATCGCGACGGTGCTGACGCTTATCATCATACCGACTCTCTATACGGTCATCGCGCCGGCGGGCAAGCCCATCCGGGGGCAGCTCCGCGTCGCCCCCGAAGAGAAAGACTTCCCGCAGAGAGCCGCGGTGTAGAGAACACACCCCCCGAAGCAATCGAGTATCACGAAGATGCCGGCGCAGGGTTCAAAAGACGATGAACTGTAGCGTTCCGGCCGTGTTCGCTCACCCGGATGACGAATCCTACGGGCCCGGCGCCGTGCTTGCGAGGCTTGCCGCCGAGGGATCGAAGTCCGCGGGCGCGTGAGCATTTCGTTCGGCGGTATTGACAAAGGGCAACTTTTTCGATCAGGTTGATCGAGCCGGCGTTATTGACCCGACGCCGCGGATCAACCGGTACCAAGCGGCCGCTTATTCGCTTCTTCACTCATCGAAAACAGACACTCAACCGAACGCAGTACCTCCGGAGATCGCACGGCCGAGGCAAAGCAACCTCTTAGTCTGAGCCCCCAGGTGGGTCAGTATGTCCCTTCCCATTCCCACGCTCCACCGCGATTGTCCTTGACTTTCGGCCGTTCTTGTGATACCCTATGTTCCATATTGGGGCTGCAAAGTCAGGTCTAAGGGGGCTCCGCAGGCGGCCGGTTGCGACAGCCGGGGTCTTTCCCTCTTGGAGCACGTCCTCGGCCGGGGCCCTCGTCCCTTTGGCCGGGTTTTTCGTTTTTAGTCCGGCCTTGCGGCATCCGATAACAATAGGGAATAGGTCGTTCGTAGGGCAATTGAGACCGGGTGCCGTCCCGGTCTCAACATTGACGGGTAGGAGCGCGGCAAGCGACCGCTGTTGGGCGCTCCGTTGCGCGCGCGGCTTGGCGCGCGGCGATGCGCACGACAGGGAGCAGGGCGCCACGCGCCGGAGGGCGCTCTCAGCGACCCCGACTCGACAAGCGAGATCCCGCCGCATCGCCTCATACGGCGGCGGAAAGATCGCCGACGTCCCGCAGCCTAGTGCCCTACGTCAGTGTCGGACACAATCGGCGGAGGAGGAGAAGAATGTCTTCCAGATCGTCCCTCACGGCAATCGCTTTCTTTGTGATCGTAGGCCTGGCCGCGTCTCCGGGCACATGTCCCGACATCGCCGGGATATGTTGCGTAGCGGACTCGGCTTCGGCTCAGGCGCCGGACGAATCGGACTCGCCGCAGCTCGCGCCTCACTTCATGCCGCTTAACCCTGAGGTGGCCGATGACTACGTGAAGACCGGGCAGAAGGTCCCGATTGAGATGACCGAAGCCCGCTTCGCGGAGCGAGAGGATCTGACGATCAACCAGGCTACGCGTCCCGAGATTCCGCTGGACGATGAGGTGAAGGCCATAGTCCTGCTTATCGAGTTCACCGACAACCCGCCGGGCGGACCGACGACGAGATTCTCGCCGGGAGTCTGGGACAGCATGCTCTTCGGCGATTACTACGTGCGGGGCGGGGCCGACACGACTACCACAAAGACATTGAAGAGGTTCTACGACGAGTGCTCCTACGGGACGGTCGACATCGTGACGCTCAACCTGCCGAGCGCCGTCGGTTGGTTGACGGCCCCCAACAACTATACATACTACTGCGACGACGACGGCATTCATGACAACGGCTTTGGGCCGTATCCGAATAATGTCCAGCGGCTCGTGATGGACGCGGTGATCGCCGCCGACCCGGTGGTTGATTTCTCACAGTACGCCTCGGGCGGCTGGGTCGAGAACCTGTTCGTTGTCCACGCGGGCTCGGGAGCCGAGTGGAGCGGCGGACCTACTTTGATATGGTCTCACATGTGGAGCGTCGCCACGGGTGATGGTTGGGGCAACACTCCGCCGGCGCTCTTCGTCGACGGTGTCCGGGTTGGCGACTACTCGATGGAGCCCGAGTGCGGCGGCGACACGGTTGGAGAGGCGGGACCTCCTATGACGCCGATGCTGCCCACCTGCGGCGTTTACTGTCACGAGTTCGGGCACGTACTGGGCCTCCCCGATGAATACGACTACGGATATGAGTCCAGCGGCACCGGGAGAGTGAGCCTGATGGCGGGCGGAAGCTGGAACAGGGTCCCGGATGTGTATCCCGACTGTGCCGGCAACTCTCCGGCCCACCCCAGCGCCTGGGGCGCGGCTTACCTCGGTTTTGTAACTCCGACCGAGGTGACGACGACCACCACCGGCATTACGATTCCTCCGATCGAGCAGACGGGGACGAACGCGGTTTACAAGCTGACCTACCCCGGAACGAGTGGTAAGGAGTACTGGCTGTTTGAGAACAGGCAGCAGATCGGCTTTGACGAGGGTTTCGCCAGGATGACGGCGGACGCCCACGGTCTCGTAATCTACCACGTGGACGGGAACGTGATGGACAGGACATTCTGGCGGCCGAACGAAGCCGAGTGTGTTGACGGCGGCGTCTATCAGGGGGAGACGAACTGCGACTGCGCGAGCCTTCCGGCGAACCCGTCGAACGGAGAGAAATGGTACGGCATTTCCGTCGAGCAGGCCGACGGCGACTACCAACTCGAGCTGGGCACAAGCGGAGGCTACTGGCAGGACTTCTACTCGAGCGTCACCGGAGCGACGGCATTCGATGACACGTCTTCGCCCAACACAAGCTCTTACTACTCACACTACTCTTGCGACGCGTACGCGGCGGCGAGAAACATCCAGGAGACCGGAGGCAACATAATTCTGGATCTGACCCCGGACTCCTTCGCCCCTTCGGTGACGGTCACCTCTCCGAACGGGGGCGAGTCATATGACGGCGGCTCATGGCAGACTATCACCTGGAACGCGACAGACAACCTGGGAGTCTCGTCCGTTGACATTTACCTTTCGGACGACGGAGGATCGACTTATCCCTACGTTGTGGCTACGGGCGAAGCGAACGATGGAACTTACGACTGGCGGGTCCAGCGATTGAATTCCGACAATTGTCTGATCAAGGTCACGGCGCACGACGCGGCTCTCAATGAGGGCAGCGACGAGAGCGACTCCGTGTTTCAACTGAACACACCGGTTCCCGCGATGTCCCGGACGGGCATCGTCATTCTGTTGGCGGCAATCGCGGCCGTGGCTGTCTTGTTGGCTCTCAGGCGGAGAAGAAGGGCCTAGAATACGACGGTTCAAAAGCACTGAGGGCGGCGCCGCTTTGTGGGTGGCGCCGCTCTTCCTTTTCCCGGCCGGCATCCGATGAGGTCGCACCATCCGAATCGAGGGTCGCGTATGTGAGTCCCTGAAAAGGGGAACGCCGCGAAGGCACAAACCGCCGCCGGAGAAGCCGGGGTCATTGCCTTGGCAAAGGTCTCACGGCGACTCCGCCGCGGCTTGGCGAGATCCGGCTCGGTTTCCCGAAACGGAAGACCAGTATGTTCGGAACGCCCCGCCGATAACTTGCTTCAGCTTCACGGCATCGATGGGCTTTGTCAGAAGCTGCCAGCCACCGGAGCCGGCGAACTTCTCGGCGGCTTCGGCGCTGTAGTAACCGGTAACACCTATCACGATGGCTGCGGACGTGTTGGAGTTCTCCTTGATCCTCTTGCAGACTTCAAAGCCGTCAAGCCCGGGCATTATGAGATCAAGGATCACTATTTGGGGCTTTAGGCTCGTCACCAGGGTCCCCGCCTCGAAACCGTCCAGGGCTATGGCTACTTCCGCCTCACCATCCACGTCCTTGACTATCCTGCTTATGAGATTGGCGACCGTCTCTTCATCATCCACTACCAGGACCTTCTTCCGGTCCGTGTTTGAGTCCCCCGCCGGCATCCCATACTTTCTTAAGAATTCGTCCAAATCTTCTTTGCGTATTCTCCGGTGCCCCCCGGGGGTTTTGTACGCGGGGAGCTTCCCGGACTCAACCCAGTTCCTGATAGTGAAAGGGCTGACCTTGCAATAGGCCGCCGCCTGGAAGGTAGTCAGTACTTCGTTTGGCTCCGTCACCGTCTCTTGCCCCCTTCTTCAGGTGGATGCGGCTTCCCTCACCAAAGACAATAGGGATAGGGAAATCAAACCGAGGGGCACTCTTGACAACAAGCTGCCTTCGAGGGGTAGGACCATTGCTGATTGAACACTGTGGGGCAAACGTTCGAGGGAAACAGCCCCGACTAGCTCGTTTCGGCTGCGGGGGCAAAATACAAGACATTCCCGGGCTTGACAAGCATTTTTTGCAGCAGGGCCGCGGGTTTCCGGCTTGGACGATAGAGAACATCGGGTGTCAACTGCATGGCGCCCCCTAAACGGTTGTTTCTAAATCAGTTGGAGTCGAATAGACAAGGCGGAGGATCGCTCCCTATGCGGACTCGGCAGGCGTGAAAACGGTCTCTCTTGGAGGAGAACGACGCCGGATCGCTCATTCCCGCTTAGTCCCGCCGGGCCCTCGTCATGGGGAGAACCTGCGTAAGGACGGCCTCGACTTTCGCGGGTGAGAAAGGCCACTCAAGCAACCCGGCCGCTTCGAACGCGCTTGCCTCGGCAAGCAGAGCATCGCCGTGCCGGGCCAGGAGAATGGTGGGTGGCGGCGATTGGCGGAAGCGATCCAGCACCAAGGCGGCAACGTCTTTCCCCGGATGAGGCATAGCGGTACCCTGAATGAATAGAAGATCCCAATGTCCGTCAGTCGGAATTGAACGAGCTTCCTCGAGGTTGGTCGCGATCGCCGTGCTCACACCCATGTTGGTCAGGAGGTTCGCAAGGACTCTCGCCAGACCATGGGACACATGAACAACGAGTGCGGATGGCCTGCCGGCCTCTGCCGCCTCACGGCCTAACCGATTGGGCGTAGCTTCACCGGGGGCGCGTAGAGCACCGCCGGTGAACCGGGATGGGCCCGCGGCGGGCTTTGCGGACCCGGCGGACTCGCCCCCCGAGGCCGGGGAGACGCGGCTTCCGCTACGCTTGGGAGCTTGCACGACCTCTTCGGCGGGGTCCGCGCCCTTGCCGGTTTTGCCGCTCGTTCGAGATATTTCACCCGATCGCTCGTGCTCGGAGCCCCGAGGCTTCCGCGTCTCCGACCCGTCGCCGCCCGGCAGTATGAAATCGAGATGCCGTGAGGCCTCCAAGGCGAGCTCCTTGAGCCGCCTCTTGTCGGCCTCGCCTCTGTCGTCCGCTCTCCTCGGCTTGTCCACGGGTCGCTCCGTATTTTGGGTCTCAGACGATAGAGCGCCTTACGGCTCAGAGAAGACCATGGGCGGATCCCGAAATCAAGCGCGCGCGTCTTCTACTTTGCCGCCGGCTCCGGCCAAGCTCACACCGGCCTCGAGCGCCCTTACGTTGATCTCCGCAATCTTGGTCTTCTGAAACGCCTTGACGGCCGTCGAGAACGCATCAGCGGGAAACATACCGGAATCCTTGAGCATCGCGGCCAGCGCGATCACGCAAATCGAGAGCCTGTTTATCTCCGTGGCGGCCCGCTTGAAGGGATATCTCTTCACCTTTGCCCTTGTCCCAGGCAGCTCGAGGGATTCTTCGGCGTAGACAGTACAAGTCTCGGGAAGCTCTGCAAGCCGGGACCGGGTCTTCTTCATTCCATCTTCCGAGACGATCAACATGTAATCCGGCGAATCGATACCCGTGTAGTCAATGGCCTCGGGGCTCACTATTATCTCTGAAAGGGAGTGGCCCGTCATTACAGTGATGGGATAGTCGTTCTTCTGAGTGGCGCTCAGCCCACTGTACATGGCGCCCTGCGCGAAAAGAGACGCGCTTGATTGGACCTTCTGCCCGGCGCTGCCCGCAATGATGATTCCGGTCTGCTTCGAAACGGAGTGGGGATACTTGGCCTCGATCGCGGGCCTCTTACGAATGCTCTTCACCCCCGCCTCGTAGGATTCCCAGTAGCGCTCGCTGTACTCCTTGCGCGGCTTGTCCGCCAGCAGGCCCGTCGGAAACCCGTGTCTCTCAAGCAGGGAAAAGAGTCCGGACTTGTTCAGCTCGTTGCTCGGCTGGTAGTAGGCGGCGCAAAGCTCCCAGATGTCCACCATCGAGAAGCCCGGCTGTTGAATGGCCTTGACCATGACGTCCGGCAGGTCCTTGTCGAACTGGGTCGCCCTGTAAACCCAGGAGGCGCCCGCCGCCATGGCCGTCCCGCAGAGGTCCATCGGACTCTCAACGTTGCCCCATGGAGTCGTGGGCGTGAATCCCTCCGAAGGGGTCGTCACCGAATGCTGGCCGCCCGTCATTCCGTAATTGAAGTTATTGGCCACTACAAGGGTTATGCCGATATTCCTCCTGGCGACGTTCAAGAGATGCGTTCCGCCGATGCCCGTGGCCCCGTCCCCCATCAAGGTCAGGACCGTCAGCTCGGGCCTCGCCAGCTTGAGCCCGCAAGCGTAAGTAATCGAGCGGCCGTGCAGTCCGTGGAAGGCGTTTGTCACGAAATGCCTGCAACTGAGACCTATGCAGCCGATGTCGGTTACGATGACGAACTTCCTGGGATCAGGTTGTAGCTTCACAAGCGCTTTGTCCAGCGCCCTCAGGATTATTCCGTGCCCGCACCCCGGACAGAAAGGAAGAGGGCCCGCCCTGTCGGTCATGTATGTCTTATGCCGGTCGGCGTTTTTCGCGTGGATCGCCCTTCCATGGGCGGCGGTCTCATCGGTCTTGCTTCCGTCGGCGGCACTCATCGGCGCCCTGCTTCCTTTATCGCCCGTATGTACCTCGTGCCGGTCGGCTTTCGTCGCACGCGCTTTCCGCCTCTCGGCGCCGGTCTCACTCGTTTGGCGTCCTACCGCGCCCGTTTCATCCGCTCTTTGTCTTTCAGCACTCACAGCAAACCGCCCTTTTCAATTATCTCTTTTGGCGAAACAAGAGTAGTATCCATCTTGTTGACGCCCACAACCTCTATCTCGCGGGGCGCGAGCCTCTCTATCTCGATCAGGTACTGGCCCATGTTCATCTCCGGCACTATCACTTTCTTCACGCCCTCCAGTGCGGACTTAATGGCATTCGCCGGAACGGGCCAAAGCGTCTTGAGAACGAGCGATGAGACCTTGACGCCCCGGGAACGCGCCTCCCGGACCGCCACCCGCGCGGACCTTGAAATGATGCCGTAGCTCAGAATCAGTATCTCGGCCCCGTCCTCAAGATCTTCCTTAACCAAGGCTATCTTGTCCGCGGCCTTGTCGATCTTAGCGTGAAAGTGATGAATCATCTCCTGTATGGCTCGAGGATCCGTCGTGAGATAGGCGTCCTTTCCGTGCGTCGATGTCGTGTAGCGCGCCACGTGGTCGCCTCCGAAGTCCGACAGCGGAGGGACGTCCTCGGCGGAACCGAAAGCGTGCGGCAGGTAAGCGTCGCTCGGCGACACGCGCCTTCGCTCCACGAGCGGAGGCAGCTCAATGGAATCTATGTCCACCGACTCCCTGGTGACCCCGATCTCCTTGTTCGCCAAAAGGAAGACCGGGACCCGGTACTCCTCGGCCAGGTTGAAGGCGCGATATGTCAGCTCGTATGCCTCCGAGACGGAGGCCGGGCTCAGCGCGATGACCGGCTGGCCTCCCGAAGTCGACCATCTCGTGAATTGTATGTCCCCCTCTGCGCCCTTCGTGGCTGAGCCGGTCGCCGGCCCCTGCCTCTGGATGTTGACGATCACCATGGGGGTCTCTCCCATGATCGCGAGGCCGATGTTCTCGCTGTAGAGGCTTATTCCCGGCCCGCTCGTAGACGTGAGCGCCTTGCGGCCGGCCATGGCGGCGGCGATGCAAAAACCCATCGACGCGATCTCGTCCTCTGCCTGAATGGCGACACCGCCGTTCTGAGGCACGAGCTGTATCATATGGTGGATGATGGAAGACGCGGGGGTTATGGGGTAGCTGGCGAAGAAGTCGCACTTCGCCTTGATCGCCCCCCTGGCGATCGCTTCGTTGCCTTCGATAAACTCAAAACCCATGTGCCAAACCTCAAATCGGAGCGCGTGTCGTTTCCATAAACACAAATAAAGGCCCACTATTCCGGGGAAAAGCCGGCCGCTTCCATAGCGATATTACGGCCGGCGAACGGCACTGTCAAGGACTTGAGCGGCCGCTCCGCACGGACCTCGGTCTTGTGGGAGACCGCCGGGGCGCCGGCAAGCATCCCGGTACCGACCGGGGGCCGGACTTGAGCGGGCGTGGACGCCGCTCGCACGATCAATCCGGGGCCAAACCACATTACATCCCCCCGGCCGGCTGGTAGACTTGCCTCAACCCGGGAGACCCGGCAGTCCTGCCGGGCGGCCCGGGCACACAACGACGAATCGCACAACAGCAATCCGGAGGAAAAAGCGAATGTCCTGGAAGCCAATACACTCCGTTGATTTCTACAAGGCCGACGATCTTCTCACCGACGAAGAAAAGAAGGTCAGGGCCGAGCTTGCCGAGTTTATCGACCGCGAAGTCATACCCGGCATAGCGAAACACTACGAAGAGGCGACCTTCCCCATGGAGGTGGTCCCCAAACTGGCCGAGCTCGGCGTATTCGGGGCCGCTTTCCCCAAGGAAGAGGGCTATCGAGGGCTCAGCCACGTCGCCTACGGGCTCATCATGCAAGAGCTCGAGCGCGGCGACAGCGCCATAAGAAGCATGGCCTCCGTGCAAGCGGCGCTCGTCATGTTCCCCATAAGGGCATACGGTTCGGAGGAGCAGAAGAAGAAATGGCTCCCGCTCCTCAAGACCGGGGAGAAGATCGGGTGTTTCGGCCTGACGGAACCCGCGCACGGCTCGGATCCCGGCGGGCTTGAGACCAAAGCCGTGCGCGAAGGCGACGAATGGGTTCTGAGCGGGGAGAAGCTGTGGATAACGAACGGGAGCATCGCCGACCTGGCCGTAGTCTGGGCGAAGACGCCCGACGACGACATCGGCGGTTTCCTGATCGAGAAGGGCACCAAGGGATTCAAGGCTCCGGAGGTCACTAGAAAACTCTCGCTCAGAGCGTCGATTACTTCGGGGCTTGTGATGGACTCATGCCGCATCCCGGAGGCGAACCGCCTTCCGGGCGCCAAGGGACTCGCCGGTCCTCTCAGGTGCCTCAACGAGGCGCGCTACGGGATAGCCTGGGGCGCCGTGGGCGCGGCGACCGCCTGCTACACGACGGCCCTGAACTACGCGATCAAGCGGACTCAATTCGAGAAGCCCATAGCTTCGTATCAGTTGGTACAGCAGAAGCTAGTGGGCATGTTGACGGATATCACAAAGGCACAGCTAATGTGCATTCAGCTCGGGAGGCTGAAGGAGCGCGGCGAGGCCGCGTATCCCCGCGTCTCGATGGCCAAGATGAGCAACGTGGCGATGGCTTCCAAGGCGGCGAGAGTCGCCAGGGAGATTCTCGGCGCCAACGGCATAAGTCTCTCATACAATGTCATGCGCCACATGTGCAACCTGGAATCGGTCAAGACGTACGAGGGAACGCACGATATGCAGGCCCTAATCGTAGGTCGAGAGATCACGGGATTGGACGCGATAAGATAGGGGGGACGAGGGGTTCACTTGCCCCCGCGCCCGCTTCGCCGGTGGATCTCCGCCGGCTCCTGCGGTGCGTGCGAAAGATCGTTCGCCGGCGTTGAGGTTCCCACAGGATTGCGGGCTTCCGGGCAGTGGATCTCCGCTCGGTCCTGCGGTGCTTGCGAGAGATCGTTCGCACGAGTACACGGGCGTCTGAGATGGTGCTGGGAGGCCTCGCCACAGCGGATCTCGGCACACGTCACAGTCGGGCTTGAACGACCAGTGCTTCATCCATTGGGGGCGTCGTAAACTTCTCCTCGCGACCGTCGGGGTGGCGGCACATGACGTCCAGCTCGGGCTGCTGCTTCCCATCCGAGTAGCGGGCGGCGATCGAGGCTATCGCCCGCAGATCCCCTTCACTCGGCTCTCCCTCCGCCAAGGTCAGCGGGCCTTGATAGTCAAGCACCTTGAAGATCCAGCGGCCGGTTGTGAACCTCTCGAGGAACTCGTTCTCGGCCTTGTCCCTGCCGACTATCGCCTTGGCCGAATCCGAAACCCTGAAGTGCCGCCCCGCCTTGAGTATCACCAGATCATCCAATTTTATCGTGCCTCGCGGGCGATGAGCGACGAGATCCCTGAACTTCCGCGCGTAGTTCTTATCCGTAAGAAAGCAGCATCCGCCGGCCGGCTGGGGGTAATCGGCGATGCCCTTCTCCCGGGCGAGCCGCATCTGATCTTTTCTACCTCTGCCGCTTATGCCGTAAAGTTGCTCCCTGTCCACCAGCCCTTCGATCTCGGGCTTCGTAGGATCGAGCAGCTTGGCCGACAGCGGCCTTAGCAATATGTCCGCCGTATCACTCTCTTTTGCGATGCGCCGCATTGTTCCGCGGTGCTGGGTCATGGGTCTCTGACCGAGAACCTCGCCCGTCACCAAGAAGTCCGCCCCAATCCTATCCATGTACTCCATAGCCCTCTTCAGCATAAGAATCCTACAGTCAATGCAAGGGTTGGCCGCGGAGCCGTAACCGTGCTTGGGGTTCAGAACGACGTCCAGGTACTCGCCTGAGATATCTATCATCTCGACGTGGACGCCCAGGTCGGCGGCCGCCCGGAGGGCCTCGTTTACGGGAGGCGCCTCACCCCTCCTGCTGCTGATGAAGCGCCGGTGGTCGATAAGGCAGAAGCCGGTGTGAATGTTGACCGCGTCGACTTGTATGCCCATATCGAGGATGATCTTGACGGCAAGGGTGCTGTCCAGCCCCCCCGAAAGCAGGGCCACGGCCTTGACGGGCGTCCCGTTCTCTTTGATGCGTTTTTCCAAACTTGCTTCTCCCGCCGTTTGGGCCCGCAATTTCGGGTTCCGCAGTTGGGCGAAACCCTCCGCGAGCGCCTTTCCGGAAGCGGCTCCCCCGCATTGCAGGCCTGGCCGAGCCCTCCCACCTACGCCCCCTTGAAGCCCCTTTTCGCCCCGGCAGCGCCCTCGGTCTGGTCTCACCGGCTCATGCGGCGCCCCGTGCAAACACGTCTCCGGAAGCGGTTCCCACCGTATGACAGGCCAAAACGGACAGCGCCCCATCACTTGCGCCGCCCCTTGAAGACGCGTTTCCGCGGGCGCCTATTCCGGCTCAACGGCCCCCGCCCTTTCGGACGAGAGCGTGAAACTCGTTCCCGCGCCTCTCGATTCCGATGAGAACGTGCCCGGTGCTTCGGCACCAGGCCGGTAGGTCCGCCTCAATCCCGGGGTCATCGGATATGATCTCGAGCGTCTGTCCCTCCTCGAGCTCCAAGAGCTTCTCCGCCGTCTTCATGATCGGCGCCGGGCACAGCAATCCTACCGTATCCAATGTGAAGTCGGCTTCGGTCTCCGAGCCCATTGAGCCCTCCCGTCCTACGCCCCGTTATCGCAGCGTCGCATTAGACCGTCTAGGTCGGAGCATCCGGATCATCAAGTGACAGCCGAACGTCCTTGGGAAATAGAGGACCTCCGCCGAATCCGTAGGACCGACATCCGGGCGCCGGGCGGCCGTTCGCGAATCCGATGCCGGTGGTGCAGCGTCGCGGCCGGCGCTGTCACACCGGGGACAAATCGCGCAGCCTCTTTATGGATGTCTTGACGGCTTCCAGCACGTTCCCGACCTGGGAGGCATCGGTATCGCGGCCCAGAGTGAAGACGAGCGAGCCCCTGGCAAGTGTGGCGTCGATCCCCATCGCCTCCAGCACGTGAGAGACCTTCAGGGCCACACTCGCGCAGGCGGAAGCGCTCGCGGCGGCGATTCCCCTTCCGTCCAGATCGGTCAGCAGGGCCTCGCCCTCAACCCCCTTGACACAGAAGCTCGCATGGCCGGGTAGTCTATTCTCTCGCGGACCGGTGAGCACGACGCCCCCCACGGAGTTGGTAAGCTCGTCAATCAAAGTGTCCCGGAGCGGAGGAAGTCCGCGTGAGATTGCTTCCATCTCCGACAAGGCGATCTCGGCGGCCTTGCCCATACCGACTATGCCGGCGACATTCTCGGTGCCCGCGCGTATCCCTCCCTCCTGAGGCCCGCCGTCCACAAGCGGAACCACTCTCAGGCCTCGCCTTACAAATAGAGCCCCGGTCCCCTTCGGGCCGTAGAAGTTCTGCGCTGAGAGTGTAAGCAGGTCGATACCCATATCTTTTACGTCGATCGGCACCCAACCGGCCGCGGCGGTCGCGTCGCAATGCAAGGGAACGTCCCGCCGCCTCGTTATCTCGGCGATCTCTCGGATCGGCTCTATGGTTCCCACTTCCGGGTTGGCGAGATTGACCGACACAAGCACGGTATCGTCGGCTATCGCACGTGCCACATCTTCCGGACCGACGACTCCCTCACCGTCCACGGGTATCACGGCGGCGGTGTAGCCCTGTCTTTCGAGTCGCTTTGCCGAGTTCAGAACGGACAGACGCTCAATCGCGGATATCGCTATCCTCCCGCCTTGGTCGCCCGCGGCCCAGGCGGTTCCCTTGACCGCCAAGTTGTTCGCCTCCGCGGCGCCTGAGGTGAAGACTATTTCCCTCCGATCGGCTCCTATCAGAAGCGCTACCTTCTCTCGCGCCCTCTCAACGGCATCCCTGGGCCCGATGCCCTTTCTGTGAAGGCTGGACGGATTGCCGAAGCTCGCCCCAAGAAAAGGCATCATTGCCTCGACGACTTTGGGATCAACGAGCGTCGTCGCGATATTATCCAGGTAGACTTCAGTCATCCGACGTACGCCCCTTTTCACGCCCCGCGACCTCGGCCTCGTGGTAAGTGACGCTTATGCTCGCGGCCACGGTCCCGGCGACTTTCAAAAAGGCCCTCGCGGCGGCCGACTCCGGCCTTCCCGACACTACGGGCATTCCCTCGTCCCCCCCCTCGGCAACCTCCGCGTCGATGGGTATCTCGCCGAGAAAAGGCACCCCCAGCCTTTCGCTCTCGCGGCGGCCTCCTCCATGCCTGAAGATATCCGTTCGGTGCCCGCATTTGGGGCACTCGAAGAAGCTCATGTTCTCCACGATTCCGAGCACCGGCACGTTCACTTTGACGAACATGGCCGTGCCCTTCGACGCGTCCACCAGAGCGACGTCCTGGGGAGTCGTCACGATCACCGCGCCCGTAAGAGGCACCGACTGCGAGATGGTAAGCGGCACGTCCCCCGTTCCCGGAGGCATATCCATCACCAGGTAGTCGAGCTCGCCCCAGTCCACGTCCTCAAGCATCTGCTTCAGCGCCTTGGTGACCAAAGGCCCCCTCCAGATGACTGGAGTGTCCTTCTCCATCAGGAAGCCGAGTGACATCATTCTGACGCCGTATCTTTCCAAAGGAACCAGCTTTCGATCTCTGATTTCCGGCTGTCGCTCGACCCCCATCATCACCGGGACGCTGGGGCCGTAGACGTCGCAATCCATCAGCCCGACCTTCGCCTCCGACTGCGCCAGGGCCACTGCCAGGTTGACGGCCACCGTCGATTTTCCGACGCCTCCCTTGCCGCTGGCGACGGCGATCGTGTTCTTCACCGCGGGCAGGAGATTTTCTTCATCCGAATCGGAGTAGTGTCCCTTAACTCTGGAGGTCACATTGACCGAGACTTTCTTCACACCGGGCACGCTCAAGACGGCCTCGCGACATGACTCCTCGATTTGCTTCTTGAGCGGACAAGCCGGCGTGGTGAGCACGAGATCGAAAGACACCGCGTCTCCTTCAATCTGCAGCTTCTCGATCATTCCGAGGCTCACCAGGTCCCTGCCCAGCTCGGGATCCATTACCTTGCCCAACGCCTGGAGTATCCGCTCAGCCGTCGGCTGCCTATCCTGTTTCATCGCGCCTCCCATGGTTGATTTCGTCTGAATAGGGGTGTTGCCTTGCCGTCCCACTATCCTAGCACGGCATGAGACCGTCGGCATAGCGTGGGTTGGCGACTGCAGCGGCTGCCGCGACACGCGAGCAATCGGCGCGGCAGGGTGAAGGCAGTGACGTGGAGGAGTCATCCGTCGAGTGGGAATAGTCCTACTGCCGGAGATCGACGGAAGCCATCAGCGAAGGATGTCCGACATAATGTCCAAGTAGTCTCCGATAAGCCTCGTTATCAAGAACTTCTCCCTGACGATCTCCTTTCCTCTCACCCCCATGGCTTTTCGGAGTTTCGCGTCTTTGAGAATCGTCACTATCCTGTCCGCGAAGCCTTCGACGTCGTTCGGCTCGACAAGAAAGCCGTTTTCCCCGTCGACTATCTGGAGCGGGATGCCGCCGACTTTCGATCCGACCACCGGCACCTCTTTCCACAGCGCCTCGGTGACCGCCAAGCAGAAACCCTCCCTTATCGATTTCTGGATTACAACCGAGGAGCTTCGCTGTAACGTGTTGACGAATGAGAATATGTTCCCCTCTTCCGTAAGCAGAATGACGTCGCCGGATTCCACGAGATCCGCGGCCTTCTTCTTGACGGCCTCGAGGACCTCCAGCCCCTCCGGATCGTCGGTTGCGCTGTTGCCGCAAAGAACGAGGCGGCAGTCCACTTTTTCCTTAACCAGCCTGAAAACGTCCACGACCCCCTCGGGATCCTTCCATATATCGTACCGCGAAACCTGGCTGATTATCGGCTTGTCCGGTCCCTTCGGGCCCAGCTTCCTGCGGTATTTGGCGGTTACTTTCTCCGGAAGCTCCATGTTCTTTATGGACAGCGGGTCGATGGCCGGGTAACAGATCCTCTGTTCCACGGGCAGGTCCGGCTGGCGGTAGGAATCGTGGGAGAGAAGAACCAAGTCGTACCTTTGAATGATCGGCTTTAGAAAATTCCACACCTCCTTGTTCGGGTGCGAGAGATCCACGTGACATCTCCACAACCAAGGCTGCCTTTTCTTGTAGTATTCTATAAGCGGAAGCGGCTGCGGATCATGAACGACCACGCAGTCGTGATCTACGTGCGTGTAGGTGGAAAAGACCTCGCTCGCCTGGAAGTAGAGTTTCTTTTTGATTTCCGTGAGGTTCAGCTCGCCGCCCTGAAGGGCGTTGTGGAACTTCTTCGTGATCGCGAAGAACTCCGGGTTTCCCGGGAGTATCCTCCAGCCGGCATCCACCCCGGCGTCGTTCATCAGCGGGACTTTGCTGTTGAGTATCTCCGCCACCCCTCCGCCGTGATATGTTGAGTTTATGTGGAGAATGTGCTTGCCGTAGAGAGGGCGGACTTTCCTGTAGATCTCGCTTATTACCTCGTCGCCGACGATTTCCCTATAATCTTCCAGACCTTGCAAAGCAGCACCTCCGAGGCCGCCGATCGCCGCTCGACCGCTTTCCGTGTTTCACGTCGATCGGACCGGCCGACGATCACCCATAGTCGAGTTCAAAGGACCGCTCAAGACCGACGGAGAAGACGCCGCTCCCCGTCGAAAACTCGACGCCCAACCATGCACCGGCGCCCCTGTTGCATGATAAGCGCGCACCACCGTACCCTACCGCATCACGGCCTTGCCGTCCAGGGTCCAATATCTCCGGTAGTGGTACACCTTGCGGCAAATTCTCGGGTTCGCGGGCGAAGGGTTCTCACCCTCCCCGCCGGCGCCGAGGCGATTTCGCGTGACGTCTGTAGTCTCCTCCATCGGTTGTGATCAAATAAGCCCTTGCGGGTCAAGGCTGGGACGCTTAGCATGAGGTTGCGGTTTGTTCAGGCACAAAGCGGAGGATCTACTCATGGCTGCAGCACGAAAAGGTGCTGGGAAATCCCAAAAACGAAGAGTCAAAAAGCGGAAGCCCGCCGGAACATCGAAAAGAGAGTCAAAGAGGCCGGCTTCGGTCACGAAGAAGGGAGCACGCGCCAAGGCGTCGAAGAGGGAAGCGACCGGGAAGCGAACGGAGGGCCCAAGGCGACCCGGTCGGGCGTCATCCGGAAGGACCCGCGCCGGCGCGAGCTCGATCGGACGCAAGCGAGACGGCGGGACATCATCCGGTCGAAAGGCCGAAGTCGCGATCACGGCCGGGCGGCGAGAATCCTCTCGCGAGAACGCGCCGAAAACCGCCGGAGCGTCCGCTACAAGATCCAGGCCGGCGCGCAGGCGCGCCGCGGACCCCGCCCAGACGGTCCTCACGTTGGTCGAAGGAGGCGCCGCGTCCGCCGACCGGGGCTCCGTGAAGAAAACCGCAAAGCCGGTTCGATCCGGCGCGTCGACCCGGCGCGCCCACGCGGGATCCGGGCCGCCGAACCGGGAGGCCGCCACCCGCTCCGAGCCGACGAGCCGGACGGGTTCGAGCCCGTCGGGCCCGGCGAGCCAAACCGCTTCCGCCCTTCCCGATCACACGGGACCGGTCCCGCTGGGAGACGAGTCCATCCTCTCCGCTGAGAGCGCCCATCGCGTGGATGCGCGCCCGCGCAAAACGCAGGCCGGTCAGACGGCGGTCCAGCTCGGCGCGAAGCAGAGATCGATCTCGGTAAGCGAGTTCTTTACCAAGAACAGACACCTTCTGGGCTTCGACAACCCCGCCAAGGCGCTTCTCACGGCCGTCAAAGAGGCGGTCGACAACTCCCTCGACGCCTGCGAGGAGGCGGGCATTCTCCCCGACGTCGACGTGAAGGTCAGGCAGTTGGCCGAGGACCGTTTCAGGATAATTGTGCGGGACAACGGTCCCGGAATCGTCAGATCACAGATCCCTAAGATTTTCGGGAGTCTTCTGTACGGCTCGAAGTTTCACACCTTGAAACAGGCGAGGGGACAGCAGGGGCTTGGTATCTCCGCCGCCGGCATGTACGGTCAACTCACGACGGGCAAGCCCATTGTCATCACCTCGCGGACCGGAGCGAAACGACCGGCCCACTACTACGAGATACAGATCGACACGAAGAAGAACGCGCCGACGGTCGTCTCGGAGGGAGAGGTCGAGTGGGACATAGCTCACGGAACCCGGGTCGAGATCGAGCTCGAGGCCACCTATAAGAAAGGCAAGCATTCGATTGACGGGTATCTCGAGCAGACGGCCCTCGCCAACCCCCACGCCTCGATCCTCTACTACCCTCCCAAAGACCCGCCGACGAGATTCGAGAGGGTCTCTTCGGAGCTGCCCAAACAACCGCTCGAGATAAAGCCGCACCCGCAAGGCGTTGAGTTCGGAATCTTGGTGCGCATGCTGAGGGAGTCGAAGGCGAGGAACTTGAAATCCTTCATGCAGGGCGAGTTCTCCAGGGTCAGCTCCAGGGTCGCAGATGAGATATGCGCGGCCGCGGGACTCCCGCCCAAGACGAAACCCTCCAGAATGGACAGGTCCAAAGCAGAAGAATTGTACAAGGCGATATCGCGGGTCAAGATAATGGCGCCCCCGACGAACTGCCTTTCGCCGATAGGCGAGGATCTCATCGTGCAGGGGCTCAAGCAGCAGGTTGAGGCGGATTTCTACACCGCCGTCACGCGAAGCCCCGCGGTTTACAGGGGAAATCCCTTTCTGATCGAAGCCGGAATCGCTTACGGCGGTAAGAACATGCCCGGCGACGACCTGGTGACCATGCTCCGCTACGCAAACAGGGTGCCGCTTCTATACCAGCAGGGCGCGTGCGCGATAACGAAGTCCCTGGTTCAGACATCGTGGAAGAACTACGGGCTGACCCAGTCCAGGGGGGCCCTGCCGACGGGCCCGGCGTTGGTGATGGTTCACATAGCCTCCGCATGGGTACCCTTCACCTCCGAGAGCAAGGAGGCCATCGCCCACTATCCGGAGATAGTGAAGGAGATCAAGCTCGCGGTCCAGGAGTGCGGGCGGAGGCTCGGCATACACATACGCCGCCGCATCCGGCAGGCCGACGCGGAGAAGAAGAAGTCGTACATCGAGAAGTACATCCCCCACATCGGGGTCGCGTTGAGGGACATGCTCGGGCTCTCGGACAGGCAGGAGCGGAAAGTAGTAGACACTCTGAAGGACACGCTCGAGCGAAGCAGGAAGTTGTAGGCCGCGGGTCGCGACGGCAGGCGTGTGAGATGCGCGGGGGACGCCCCCATATGGGGCAAGCGCTTGGAACATAGCTGAGAGCCTTGCGGAGCACGAGGCTTCCGCCCAACGGCGTGAGTGTCCGGGGGGCGACGGCGGAGCGCCAAGCCGGACGACCGGCCCCCTTCGAACGAGTGCGGGATATGGCGGAGAACGCGGGCGGGCTGAGCTGACTTGGGGGCCCACACCCCTCTTGGAGGAACTTCGCAGGACGAGGAGAAGATATGAACGCAGTCGTCAAGAAGATCAAGGACCAGGCGGCCGGAGTCCACGGAAAGATAGTAAAGAAACAGAAGCCCTCCCTTAAGTTCCCGATCAGGTCGCTGGCCAACGTCACTTACCGGCCCAAGCTCGGCTACTTCCAGATGAAGGGCAAGACGAAGGAGCGGGCCCTGACGGTCAACACCGTCAAGACTTTCGCCCAGACGCTCAAGGTAATGGCGCTGTCGAAGGAGCTTGTGGAGACCAACGACATCGCGACCAAGAGAGAGGCGTACTACGTGTCCAAGAACTGGGACGAGGCGAGGTTCCTCGAACAGGTCGAATCGGACACTGTGATGGACGACGTCGAGGCCCTTTTCAGGGTGAACAGAGAGCAGCTCGGATTCGTGCCGGAGGAAAAGGGCGGGGAGGTCGCCGGACGCCTGATAGTCGTTGACCGAGATCAGGACACCGGCAGGACGCTTAAGATAGACTGCACGAAGTTCGGATCGGGCGCTTATTCCGTTCCCATATCCGTAGAGCACTTGGGCTTCGAGACAAAGGCCTCCTTCATCCTGGCGATCGAGACGGCCGGCATGTTCCAGAGACTCGTGAAGCACAACTACTGGAAGAAGGCCGACTGCATCCTCGTGTCCATGGGAGGGGTGCCGACAAGGGCCTGCCGGCGCTTCATCCGCAGGCTCGCCGACATGAAGAAGATCCCCGTATACGTCTTCGTGGACGGCGACCCCTACGGAATCAGCAACATATATAGGACGCTCAAGGTGGGATCGGGCAACGCGGCTCATCTGAACGAGTTCTTCTGCGTCCCGCAAGCGTCGTTCCTCGGGATCACGCCGCAGGACATAATAGACTACAAGCTCCCCACCCACCCGCTTAAGGAAGTGGACGTCAAGAGGGCCCGGGACGCCATCAAGAACGATCCGTTCATACAGCATCACCCGCAGTGGAAGAGGGCGATGGAGCAGCTCCTGTCCATGGGCGTCAGAGCCGAGCAGCAGGCCCTGGCGAAGCACGGCCTGAACTATGTCATAGACAATTATCTCCCGAAGAAACTCGCCAATCCGGAGAAGTTCCTGCCATGAGTCTCGTGAGCAAGAACGCCGCGACGGCCGGCGGCGCGAGGGAATCGGCAACGATCAGCCGGCGGCGGATCTCGACGGTCCTTCGCGCATCATGCGCGGCAATGGTGGTTCTCTGCTTGCTGGTCTTGGGGTACGGATGCGCGAAGAGACAACGCCCGGTCTCCAATCTTACGGCATTGGAACGCCATCTGAAGAAAGGATCGAGGCTCTTGGCCGCGGGCGCATACCCTTCGGCCATCAAGGAGTTCGAGCTAGCTCTGGCGCTGGAGCCGGACAATCTCGACGCTCACTTGGGGCTCGGTCTGACTTACCTGCAAACCACGTACTATCAAGGAGCCTTGGAGGAGTTCGAATCCGCCCTCGAGATCGACGAGGAGTCGCCGGAGGGGCACTACGGCATGGGCGCCGCCGAGTTCCAGCTCGGCGATACTACGGACGCGGAAACCCACTTCAAAAGGGCAATCGTTCTGGAGCCGGACTACGCACTCGCGTACTACTCCCTGGGCGTCATCAACGAAAGACGTGGGGACGACCACAGGGCTAAGGAGTACTACGAAGGGGCCGTGAGCAGGGACCCGGCCCTCACGGAAGCCCACTACAATCTCGGAGCCCTCTACGCCAGAACGGACCGGCTCAACGAGGCCATCGGTTCCTTTGTCGAGGTGAAGAGCCTCGCGCCGGATCTTCCGGAAGCCAGAATCGCCCTGGGAGAGGCATATCGCCGTACGGGCAGGCTCGACGCTTCACTTGAAGAGCTGGACCACGCCTACGATATGGCCCCTCTCGACGCGGAGGTTCACAGCCAGAGAGGGTTGACGCTATTCGCGATGGACAGAGTGGATGAGTCCGTCGCTTCGTTCAAGAAGGCCCTGGCGATTCAAGCGGACCACTACGAGTCCCTTATGGGCCTCGCCGACGCGCAGGCAGGCCGGGGAGACATCAGCCGGGCCGAGCTCACCTTGAGGCGCGCCGTCGAGGCGGACTCCTCCTCCGTCGATGCCCGTTACAAGCTGGCGCTCGCTTTGGCGACACAGGGAAGGAGCTCGGAGGCCGCCGAACAACTACGGCGGGCCCTTGAAATGAGACCCGACCCCGAGGCGCTGGAGAGGATCGAGACACTTCTGGACGAGCTGCGGGGACGGGAGGAGACTGGGACCCGGTGAGGCTGGAGCCCGCCGGGGCATCCTGCCCAGCGATCCCGAGAAAAGCTCCACCAATGGCGGCATTTGCCAACCGGAACCCGATAGTAAGGAATTAAATAACAACTGCTTAGCACTAATACAGGGGGCTCTTTGGGGCTTGACAGGAAAGGGCCTGCCTTGTAGATTGAATATCGAATATTCAATTTGCAAGGCTCGCTACCGGGGACCTGCCGATGATCAAACGTACGCTTGAGACCACACTGCTCGGAGTCTCGCGGCAGTATCCAGTAACCACACTTACCGGTCCGCGCCAGTCCGGGAAGACCACACTGGTAAGAAACGCCTTCCCCAACCATGACTACGCGAGTTTGGAGGAGCCCGACCAGAGAGCATTGGCGCTGGAGGATCCTCGGGGGTTCTTGGGACAGTTCGGACGCAAAGTAATACTCGATGAAGTCCAGAGAGCCCCGGACTTATTCTCATACATTCAGACCAGGGTGGACGAGCGGGGAATTGCAGGACAGTACATATTGACGGGCTCTCAGGATTTCCTGCTGATGAACAAGATCAGTCAATCGCTTGCGGGAAGAGCTGCGATTCTCCACTTGCTTCCATTCTCTCTAAGTGAGTTGGAAGGACGGCATCCGCTGACGCTGTCCGATATCGGCAAGAAGATGCCCACACGAAAGAAGAACTCGATACCCGACCTTTACGATGTTCTATTCGAAGGCTTCTACCCTAGAATTCACGATAAAGGGCTTGCGCCGCAGCGCTGGCTTGCGGATTACTACAAGACCTACGTCGAGCGCGACGTAAGGACGGTGCTAAACGTGGGAGACGTGGAAACGTTCGGCCGGTTTGTTCGACTGTGCGCCGGACGCAATGGACAGCTTCTCAACCTCTCTTCATTGTCGAATGACTGCGGCGTCACACACAGCACGGCCAAGCGATGGCTTTCCATTCTGGAAACGAGCTTCTTGGTGATCCTTCTGCGGCCGCATCACAGGAACTTCAACAAACGTATTGTCAAGAGCCCGAAGCTGTACTTCCTTGACACGGGACTTCTCTGTTATCTGCTCAAGATCCGTTCGCCCGGAGACGTCATTCACCACGCCTCTCGCGGCAGCATATTCGAGAGCTTTGCGGTAGCCGAGCTTCTCAAGAACTACCTGAACCGAGGAAAGGAACCGGATTTATACTTCTGGCGCGACTCCACCGGGCACGAGGTCGACGTTTTGATCGACGTCGGGGGCGAGCTCACACCGATAGAGGTCAAATCGGGACAGACCTTCGCAAAGGACTTCATAGCCGACATTCAATATTGGCGGACTCTCGCGGGGAGGTCTTCATCAGCCGCAGCCGTTATCTACGGTGGGGACAAGTCCTTCCGCCGAGAGGATATCGCAGTGTATTCTTGGTCTTGCCTGTGACGATAGTCTTAGCCGGCCGGGAGGCAACGTGAACGAGAAAAGACAGGGCTTGGACGCTCCCTGGTGCTCGGTGTCCGGCTGCTATTTCAGGGCGCTCCATCTAAGCGAGCGTTGCTGGGAGCACGAGGACGACAAGGCCGAGTACATTGAGAGGATCGAGCGGGCCGTCGAGGAGGACGCCGATCTCTCCGGGGCGAACCTCGCGAAGATCACCGCCGAGGGGCTGAAGATCCCAAGGGCGAGGCTGGCCGGCGCGCGGCTTCGCGGCGCGAGAATCATCCGCCTCGACGCCGGAGGAGCGGATCTCCGCGGCGCCGATCTCACGTCCGCGGTCTTGGAGGATACGGTCTTCGACGCAGCGCACCTGAGCGGCTGTACCCTCGAAGGGGCCGTGCTGGACGGCGCGAGGGCCGAGAAGGCGGTGCTAAAGGGCGCGTCCCTGACCGGCGCGTCTATGTCCCGTCTTTATGCTCCCAGAGCGGATCTCTCAGACGCCGATCTGCGATATTCGTCTCTTCCCGACGCCGTCCTCGAGGGCGCATTGCTTACGGGATCGAGGCTTGAGCTCGCGTGTCTCACCAACGCGAATCTCTCTCAGGCGGATCTCTCCTTCGCCGTGCTCGGGCGGGCGGATCTGAGAGGCGCGCGGATGGAGGGCGCCGTCTTGCGCCGCGCTAACTTGGTCGGCGCGCTGCTTTGCAGGGCGTTCCTCAGGAACGCAGACGTGTTCTACGCGAGACTGGGCCGAACCGATCTCAGACACGCCGACCTGACCAGAGCGACCCTGACAAGGGCGGTGTGCCGCGAGGCCGACTTCAGAGGGGCCGTGCTCACCGGAGCTACGGTGCACGGAGCCGTCTTTGAGAGGGCCCTCCTCGGAGGCGCCGATACGGAAGGGGTGGACTTCACGGCCGCCAACACAAAGGGCGCTGAAAGGTAGAACGATGAAATACGAACTGCGAGACGGAACGGTGGTTTATCCGTTCCTGCTCGAAGTGGAGGACGTCAATTGCTACGTTTGCGTCGACTCCGGGTCCAAGCGCGGGGTCCTCGTGGACGCGGGCGACTTCAGCCAAGAGCTCGAGGACTTCATCAAGCAGGAGAATATCGAGATCGACGCGGTCCTTCTGACACACACGCACTATGATCACACGGGAGGACTTGACAGGGCCGTCCCGGCGCTCGGAGCGGCCGTCCGCGTTCATGAGCGAGGGGTGGGCGCAGTGAGGCGATTCGACCCGGTGGCGGTCAAGGACGGCGAGGCTTTCTCGGCGGGGGGCTTCTACGTCATGCCGCTTGCCACGGAAGGGCACACTCCCGACTGTATGTGCTACCTGATCGGCGACGCGCTCTTCACGGGGGATACTCTCTTCAACGGCTCCGTCGGAGGCACTTCTCAGAGAGAGCAGTTCAGCCTGGAGACGGAAAACGTGAGGCAGAAGATCTTCCGCCTTTCAGACAACGTCGTCGTGTTTCCCGGCCACGGCCCCGCCACCACCGTGGGCATAGAGAGGGTCTTCAACCCGTTCTTCTGACGCTCGCGCCATGGGGCCCGGGCGAAGGGTTTTCACCCTCCCCGCGCCCGCTTCGCGAGGAACGAGCGCTAGAGCGCCTCCTGCATTCCTGAAATAGCCCGACCGACGGCCTCGTCAAGCGCCTGAGACAGGGCTTCAACCACGGCGACCGGCGCCTTCCGGTCGGCTTTCTTCTCAACGTCGAGCTTGTCCGACCAGAGCACGTCACCCGTCGAGGAATCCGACATCTCCAGGAAGAGCTTGACCCGGCCGTACCAGCCGTCATCCCTGTCTATTTCCTCGAAGGCCAGCACTACGCCTCTCAGCACCAGATCGGGCTTCTCCCAGGTATAAGGGAAACTGTCTATCTTCCCGAAGACGCCGGCCTTTTCCAGCTCCCCCGCGACCTTCGCCGTGATCATCCTGTCCAGCGGTTGCGCCCACAGGTGGAAGTCCCAGAAATCCACCTCTTTTCCGGTCGGCCTGAAGACAATCCTCCTGTCGGCATACGGGTCGGGGACGGCCAGCCTCTCCACCTTGAGGACGAGGGTATCGGTTGGGCTGTTCCTCGCTCCCGTAGGAGCTTCGAGCGCATCTAGGGAGGCAATCCGATCGAGGGTGTAGTAGCGAGGCTCGGGGACGGTCCCGCACCCCATTAGGCACAAGACAAAGCCGCCAAGCACTCCCGCGAGGACGGCACTTTCGAAGTACCCCCCGGGGAGCGCCAGAGCCTTCGCCGTTCCCAGAAGACTCCTACGGAGTGCGCTCATTTCGCTGTCTCCTCGCTCGCTTTGAGTGCCTTACAGCGACGCGACCCGGATTATGCTTCTGAAATCCTTTCTTGCCCTCGCTCGCTTCGATCCGCCGGCCCAAGGCGGACCCGGGTCGCCACACCATTCTTAACATCTCCGCCCTCTCGCTTCCACCGCCGATCCGATACGGCGCCCATGCCATCGCATTGTCGCTGCCGACCTTTCACCTTCGCCTGATCCGCCGGTCGGAGACACACGCCGGGGCTCATTCCCACTCACATTCTTCCCCTTCATTCATTATCGACCGATCGCGGCCGTACGGCAGCGCCATGAAGGAGCAAAGACGGCCTGGCCCTGATGCTCCTTGTGAAGTCGTTCAGGTTCCTGATGCTCTCCTGCAGGTTCAGGAGGCTCTGATCGAGAGCGTACTGGTTATCGCCGACAAGGGCGTTCAGCTTCTGAGCCAGCTCGCTTCCCTCCCTGAACATCGTGTCCATTCTATCAATCGTACGCTCATCGCCGAGACGCTCGAAAAAAGGCATAGCCTCAGTGGTAATCGTGTTTAGGTTGGCAAAGCTCGTCCTGATATCCTCCCGGTTCTCCTCCATCAGTGCTTGGAGATCCTCCATCGTCGCCCGCAGGTCGGTGGCTGTTTCTCTGAACTCCCTGACGGTCGCGTCCACGTCGTCTTTGTTGTCATTGATCGTCTCTGCCACGTCTCTTATTACCTGTTGCAGAACCTCCCTGTTTTCCTCGCTCGTGATCGCAAGCAGATTGTCCATTAGAACCTCCGCTTTGACAACGGCGGTCTCGGCGGTGCCCGTCATCGCGGAGAGCAGGGACTCCGTCCCCGTGATCGTGCTTCCCGACGGCAGATCGCGGGCCTCCACCGTGCCTGAACTGAGCTCTATGTAGCGCAAGCCGGTGATGCCCACGCTCGCGATCGTCGCCTCGGTGTCCGTCTTTATCGGGGTGCCCCGCGACACGCTGATGGTCACCTCCACCATGCTTATGTCCTCCGGCGGAATCCTCATAGCATCGACCGTCCCAACCCGCACGCCTTTGAGGCGAACCGGCGAGCCCTTGTCCAAGCCGGCCACCGACTCCTCAAACCTGATGTGATACACCCTGGACGACTTCCACAATTTCAGCCCGCCGACGACGGAAAGCGCGGTTATCAGCACCGCCATCGCCGCGGCCACAAACACACCGACTCTTACGTTTCTGGTGCTGCGCCTCATGATCAGTCTCCCTCCTCGAGCGTCTCCAAAAGCAGCTCGCTCGGGCCCGCCTCTTTGTATCTCGCCTCCAGGAACTTCGTGACCCTCGGCTCCTTCGAGCTCTCTATTTCCTCCAGCGTCCCATACGCGATGATCTCGCCGTCTTCCATCAAGGTGACCCGGTCGGCGATAGTGCGCATCGTCGACAGCTCGTGCGTCACCACAACCGCCGTCATGTCCAAGCCTTTTCTCAGTCTCAGAACAAGCTGGTCCAAGCCGGCGCTTGTGACGGGATCCAGCCCGGCGGTGGGCTCATCGAAAAGAAGCACCTCTGGGTCCAGGGCTATTGCGCGCGCGAGCCCCGCCCTTTTGCGCATTCCGCCGCTGAGCTCGGAAGGCATCAGCGTTTCGCAGCCGGCCAACCCCACAAGCGAGAGCTTGATGCCGACGACCAATTCTATCGTGGCGTTGTCCAGCTTGGTATGCTCCCTGATGGGCAGCGCGACGTTCTCGCCGACGGTCATTGACCCAAGCAGGGCTCCCCCCTGAAAGAGCATCCCCATTCTCCTCAGTGTCTGAAAATAATCGTCTTCACTCATATCCTCTATGTCTTTGCCGAAGAGTTTCACGGTTCCCGATACCGGATGAAGCAGCCCGACCATGTGTTTGAGAAGCGTGCTCTTCCCACAGCCGCTGGGCCCGAGAATGACCATGATCTCCTTCGGATAGACCTCCATGCTTATATCGTGGAGAACCTTCTTGTCCTCGTATTCGGTATATAGATGCCGAACCTCAATCACCGCGTCCATTGCTTCTCCGGTTTGTTACTCCGCGCTCCTCGCGCCCGGGGGCGGCAACCCCCGACCGCTTGCGTCACCCGGCCCGCCACCGTTTCGCCTCCGGTTCCGCCGTCCGCCCGGTCCTCGCTACAGAACCTCTTCCGCCGCCTCCCGGTCCTCCCGGCAACTGCCGCGGCCGGCTCCCTTCCGGTCCAATAGCCGGCCGAGCGATGCGCCCCGCCGGGCCACATCGCGTCTCCCGTTCCGCCGTCCGCCCGGTCCGAGATCTCGGTCGTATCCGCCGCTTCCGATCAGCGGGCCTACCTGAACGAATAGAAGAAGAACGTGAATACCAAGTCAGCGATCACAATACAGATAATGCTCCACACCACGGCCGAGGTAGTGTTTCTTCCCACGCCCTCGGCCCCTCCTTTGACGATGAAGCCCATGTGGCTTCCCACTTGACCTATGATCAACGCAAAGACGAAGCTCTTGACCAGGCCCGAGATGACGTCGGATAGGAACAGCGCGTTCAGAGTCTCCTCTATGTATGCCGCGTAGCCGATCTGAAGGCCGAACATGGCGAACACAAGCCCTCCCGCTATTCCAACCACGTCCGAGAAGAGAGTCAGACACGGAACGGTGACCGCGAGCGCGAAGAGCTTGGGGGCGACCAAGAACCTGACGGGATTGAACCCCATGGTCTGCAGGGCGTCTATCTCCTCGGTGACCTTCATCGTGCCTATTTCCGCCGCTATGGAGGAGCCGCTTCTGCCGGCCACCAACACGGCCGTCATGAGCGGGGAGATCTCCCTGGTCAGGGCCACCGCCACCAGATCCGCGACGAAAATGGACGCGCCGAACTGCCTGAGCTGGTAGTCCGACTGCATGGCCATGATAAGGCCGATCAAGAAGGAGATAAGTGCGACTATGGGGAAAGCGTTGACCCCTATGTAGACGGATTGTTCGAGCGCGCTCTGCACGCGGAGTCCCCTGCCGGTGATGGGCGCGATGAACGTCCAGTAAACGGATGAGACCGCCAGATCGTGAAAATCGCCGGCGGCCTTGACGTACGTCATGACGCCGCCTCCGAGCCTCTCGAAGAAAGAGCGATCATCCCTTAGCGACTCCCGCACCTCGGGGGACTTCCCCTGAATGATCTCAAACACCCGGCGTACGGACGGGGAGACGCTTCTCAGCCGCAACGTGCCGCCGTACGACCTCACTTCCTGCAGCCCGTGGATGATGACGGCAATGGCAGTGCTGTCGATCCGATCGACTTCCTTCATGTCCAGGACGACCCTCGGCCGCTTGTGCTTCAGGACATCCCTGAAGGTGTGAACGAGTTGAGGCGACGTAGCCGTGTTGATCTCCCCGCGGAGAGACACGACGACCTCGCCGTCCGAGGTCTTGACGTCAACCTCCATGGCCTTCGGGCTTGAGATATCGTTGGTTGAGGTTTTCATCTTCACACTATCAGCCGGCCGCGATCCGGCTCTGGCCGGCGGTCCTCCGAAGGACGCATGGCCGATGATCCCGTCCGGTGTCTCCGCCTACGGACTTCCATCCCTTCTAACGGGTGCGCCGACTCGTCACACAGACACAACGGGCACCTCAACGTGCGGGCGGATCAGGCGCCGGCCCGATCATGAGTCGGCAGCCAATGACCGAACGGCGTTTGCGCGGCCCGGGCGGTGCCGGCGTCGCCCCCTCGGGTCCACCCGACAATCATCCGACGCATGGTGTTCATTCGCAAAGAGTTACGTTCTTCCCTGACGCTACTACTATTGACTCGACGGAACAAGTATACATATTGCAATGGGATAGTGAACCATTGAAAGCGCGGATGGCCTACGCCGTCCCGATGCCGAGTGCCGGCACCCGACCGACGCTCACCGGTGAGCCTGGGCGGCGATTCGGATATTCGTCCTTCCCGTTCACAGCAGTCCGGCTATTCGCCCTTTCCGTTCACTCCGTTTTCGCTGTCGAGCTCAAGAACGTATATTTCTCTGCTGATTTCGGGGTCCAGTGCCAGAGTCGTCTCTCCGATTTCCAAGACGAACGAAGGCCTCCTCTGGTGAAGCCTGACGATGCATCCCGGGATTACGCCTAGGGCCGAGAGGCGGTCCAGACGCGCATGCGATCTCGGGTTGATGAACACGATGCGGGCCTTGCTCCCCAGCCCGAGATCGGAGAGAGGGAAAACAAGCGGACGTACGGTCGGAGAGTACATGTCGCAGCATCTGCCTCTGGGGATCCTCTTGCCGTGGGGACAAACCGGCGGGTGCCCGAGAAAGGTACAGACCCTATCGGTGACGTCTCTGTCCAGCATATGCTCGAACTTGCATGCCGTTGACTCGGTTCGGTGCTCGTCGACCTCCAGAACTTGCTTAAGCAGGACTTCTGCGAGCCTATGCCTCCTGATGACTTCGGAGGCGAGTTGCTCTCCCGGACGCAGAAGCTCCACGCGCTCGCCGTCCATCGCGACCAGCCCGCGGCGTTCCAGCTCGTCGAGCACGGCCTCGGGCTTCTTGTCATCGGACTTGGCCGTGAGGCCCGACTTGCCGAGGAGGCCCGCCTCCCTCTCGGTCCAAATCAGCTCAAGCATCTCCTCGATGCGTTCTTCATCCATCTATCTCTCCCCTCGGCCGTCTTTGCCTCGCATCTCTCTCGGCTTTCTCTCCCTAGGCTCAGGCGTTTTTCGGAACCTCTGAAACGTCGCAAATCTCGCCCCGTTTTTCGTACCATCCATTGTGGTATGCCTCTGAGAATGCTCAGGCTCGGCGCTCTCGGTGTTTTTCGGACGTTCCCGGAAGACGCCCTCCCGGTTTCTGTGACCCCCAGGGCGGCTACAGATGATCCTTTCTCCGGCCAAGTAATCACCGGCTCAAGCCCTCCTCAGAAACCGTTTAATCCACTCCACGGTATCCGATCTCCTGAAGATCTGATACCCGCATTTGGGACAGCACGTAATCCGGCAGTTCGAGGAAAAAGGACACGCCTCGTGGCACTTCAACTCATTCTCGCTGAAGCGGTGGCCGCACAACGGGCAGTCTATGTAGTCTCTATCCTCGTTCATGTGCGAACTCCCGGCAGTCTCCTCCTCGATCATCTCAACCCAACCGCCGCCGCATCTCCGGGCTCACCCCATCACCTCTATAGACTCACCTTCAGCGCCCGCAGCACGAAATTCAGTACCCCACCCACCAGGAATGCGAACGGGAAGATAAACCCGACCACGCCCAGCGCCGTCTTGAGTCCCCTTTCCTTGATGATCACGAAGAAGTTGGCTATGCACGGCACAAAAAGCGTTATCACAACGAGACTCACTAGAATCTGAATCGAGTCCATCGCTCCTTCCTGTGACAAGGCATAAAGCCCGGCGGCCCCGTAGTCGCGTCTCAGGAAGCCCACAATAAAGGCCTCCGTAGTCTCTCCCGGCAGCCCCACAAACCCCTGCACCACCGGAGCCACGGCCCGCTCCACTCCGGCCATGAGCGCGAGAGCGTCCATGGCAAACAACACGAGCGTCCCCAGAATAAAGAGCGGCACCGCCTCCTTCAGATACCACTCCACCCGGGCCAGCGTCTTGACCGCGATATTGTCCGGGCGCGGCAGTCTCAGCGGCGGAAGCTCCAGTATGAAATCCGACGGAGGTCCCGGGAGCACCTTCGCTGCCAGGAACCCGACCAGGAACATAACCCCCACTATGACCGCGCCCCAGAGAATGCTCGCCGCGACCGATATCGAAGCAAGCATCCCCAAGATCACGCCCAACTGCGCGGAGCACGGCACGCCGAGCGCCAAGAGAAGGGTGACTATCAGTCTCTCCTTGCGCGTGTCCAGTATCCTCGCGGTGAGCGTTGCCATCGTATCGCAACCGAGCCCCAGGACCATCGGCAGCACAGCCTTGCCGTTTAGCCCGAGCAGCCTGAAGACCCTGTTCACCATCACGGCCAAACGCGGCAGATAACCCGAGTCCTCCAGCAGGCCGAAGGCGATGAAAAAGGTCCCCACGATGGGCAGAACTATGGCGACAGAGTAAGTGATCGCCATCGTGACAATACCGTAAGGACCCACTAAGATATCATGCACGAAGCGCGCGGCGCGTTGGCCCCCGGACAGATCCTCGGACAAGAGCTCGTACGCGGGTGCGACGGCGCCCGCCTCGGTCAGGTGCTCGTGTGGAAAAGGCAAGACGGCGTCCACGGCCCTTATGACCGCGGGGCTTATCACGCCCCCGAAAAGCTTCGTCTCCAGGAGATCCACAAGGAACTGCGCGCCGAAATAGCCGACAAAGGCGAACACCCCGACAAGAACGGCCGCCATGAAGAAAAGTCCCCACAATGGGTGTGTGGTGGCGCGCTCTATCCTTCCGCGCAAGAGGGCACCCCGCCTGGGAGGCCTGCGCTTCAGGACCCTGTCCGCCAATGCGCCGGCGGTCTTGAGACGGTCCTCTGTTATTACATACGCCGGGGATTCCTGGAAGAACCCCCTCACCCTACGACGAACCACTTCAAGTCTATCGACCTTGTCTATGGAGAGGTTCTTGCGCACCCAGTCCGCCATGCTCTCATCGCCCGCCAGGAGCATAAGGGCGATCGACCTCGGGGAAGCGTGGTTCTCCGGTATGAGGGGCTCGAGCTCCCTCAGCGCCTCTTCAATCTCAGGACGATACCGTACGCCGGCATCAGAGACCTTGGGCTCCGGAATGAGCTTCGAGAGACGGGCGATGCCCCTTCGTTGAGTGGCCACCGTCGGGATTACGTCTACTCCGAGGGCTTCCGAAAGCGCTTCCTCGTCGATCCTGATTCCTCTGGTCCTGGCCTCGTCGCTCATGTTGAGAGCCACGACAAACGGCAGGCCCATCTCGGCGAGTTGAAGTGAAAGAAGAAGGCCGCGCTGAAGGTTCTTGGCGTCTATCACCTGGACGACGCCGCGCACTTTCCCTTCCAGCAGAATGTCCCTTGCGACGAGCTCGTCCTCCGACATCGGGAGGAGGTTGTTGACGCCGGGCGTGTCCACCACCTCGTACGAGCCGTCCCCCATGAACTTCGCGTCCCCGCGGGACACTTCGACCGTGGTGCCGGGGTAATTCGAGACGACGACGTACCTGCCGGTTAGAAGCCCGAAGATGACGCTTTTTCCCACGTTCGGGTTGCCGACAAGAACGAAGCGCTCGCGGGGAGGACCCTTGCCGCGCCTTCCGTGAAAGCGACGTCTGCCTCTGCCTTCGGCGGCGCCATCGCCCTCTTGGCATCCATGCCGGCCGCCTTGGCCCGCGGGACGGCCTCTTCCCCTTCCGCCGACGCCGCGTTCGCCCCCGGCAAAGCCCCTGTCTCTGCCCGGCCCGTGAGGGCGTTTTCGGCGACCTCTCTTGCCTCTTGCGCCCGCCCCCTCTTCCCGGTGGCGCTGTGGATCTCCTTCGCCGGGCAATCCCTCTGGCTCGCGCCCCGGTCGGTCTCCCCGGTGGCCCGGTCGGTCTCCCTCGCTATTAGGCCCGCACTTGCCTTGCCCGTGCAGAGTCGCGCGAAACCCCCGTTCGCCACCGCCGTTCGCACCGCCGGCTTGGGCGCCGCCGGCTTGGTCACCATCGGGGCCTTCGCCGCGATGCCCCTGTCTTCCCTTGCCTCCGCCGCCGCCACGAGTCCGCCATCCTCGCGCGAGGCAGCGCCGGGCTTTGCGTCCTCCGCAATGTGGTGAAGTCGTTTCCTCGGATTCAGGCGTGTATTCTCTGTCGTGCGCAGGCTTTCCGTGAGTCATAAAGTAGCCATCCTTTAGCGGCTACATCCTTGTATCATTGTCTTTGCTCTGCTCACGCAATCCGTGAGCGCGATAGCTCCAGCGGACACCCGACAGCATCGCGGGCAACCTTGGTTTGCTACATCCTCGTTTCACTGTCGTCGCTCTCATCACTCAATCCGGCGGAGCGCTGTAACTCCGGCAGACCTCGGGGAGTATCGCAGCCAACAGTCGACCTTGCCCTGCTACATCCTCGTTTCATTGTCGTCGCTCTCATCACTCAATCCGGCGGAGCGGCAGTCCTTACAGAGCCCGGAGATCACCAGGCTATGTCCCTCCGGGGAGAAACCAACTTCCTTGCAAATGTCATTCTGAAGCTCCTCGATCTTGGCGTTGAAGAATTCAATGACCCGCCCGCATCTGCCGCATACCAAGTGATCATGGTGCCTGCCTATCGGCGTCCGCTCGAAACGGTAGTGATCCTCCCCGAAGCTAAGCTTCTGCAACACACCCGACGCCACCAGAAGCTCAAGGGCGCGATATACGGTCGCTCTGGAAACCCGGCGGCGTCCCACCGCCAGGCGCTGACATAGGTCTTCCGCCCCGAAGTGCCCGTCCGCTCTGAGGACCTCGTCGACCACGCGCTCCCGTTGAGGCGTGAATGGCAAGCCTTGCCTCCTCAAGTAGCTGACAAACACTGACTTAAGCGCTTCAGGCATCTTGATCTACCCCCACTGAATCCAGAGCCCAGCTGCGTCCGGTGAAAGCTGAACCAAACAACAGTCCCCCGACTGAGGGTGAGGTTTAGAAGTCGGATACGGCCCCGAAAGTGGCTGCCAACCTCAACACTACCCAACTCACTCTTCTTAATCTTTCCCCACTGAATCCTGTCCCAACCACGTCAAGTGAACCCTGAAACACAGCCTCCGGGCTGAGCCTGAGGCATGAAAAACCAAACCCGGCTCAGTAAGTCGCTCAATACTCACCACTTACGTACTCAATACGTTGCGCCCCGTCCGGCAAGAGACTCTGAGCCGCAGCACCCGATAGGACCTCAAACTGAGGCCGGAAAGGCAAGCCTCAGCTCTCCACGCAGCCCAACAACAAAGACTTAGGTACCCGGAAAGCCAAACCTCAGCTCCCCAAGCAGCCCAACAACAAGGACTTAGGTGCCCGGAAAGCCAAGCCTCAGCTCTCCAAGCAGCCCAACAACAAGGGCTTAGGTGCCTGGAAAGCCAAGCCTTAGCTGTCCAAGCAGCCCAACAATAGAGACTTAGGTGCCTGGAAAGCCAAGCCTCAGCTGTCCAAGCAGCCCAACAACAAGGACTTAGGTACCCGGAAAGCCAAGCCTCAGCTCTCCAAGCAGCCCAACAACAAGGGCTTAGGTACCTTGATTTGTCTGATCCGCCGACAAGAACCGGCTGAACCGCAACAACAGACAATACCTGAGACTGAGATGCAATCTCACCTAAGTATCGTCCAACCCAGGCACCGTGTCAATGGCAAACCTCTGTTTCTCAAGCCTCGATCTCTCTGCTTGTCAGAACCCTTCCCCGGCGTTAAGACCTCTCGGGCGCTCTCCAAGCCCCCCACTTGACTCCGGACGGGACGGGATTCGGCCTGTTCCCGCCTCGGCAGGCATTCACGCCCCGGTCGGCATTCCCACCTCGCCCGGCATTCCTCAATTTAATGAGCCGTCATACCTTGGTACAATGTACCTTCAAGCTGTGCCTACGGAAGTCTACTGGGAGGCTCGGAACGGCGGGCAAGCCCCACCCAACCGCGCGAGGATTTTCCCCCACGAATCAGCTTGTAGTGGCAAGGCGGGATCAAGACACGTCCCGGGCGGGTTCGGAATTCACAGACGGAAACCGGCATCCGGGTTGGAGTCCAACGGCAGGGCCGGCATTCGACGTCGTAGACCGGGATTGACGTTCCCGCAGGGAAGCACCCGGGCCTCGGACTCCGACGGGAAACCACGAAGCGATTGTGGATCAGAGGGAGATGGCGAAGGCAGAACAAACAGGAAGCCGAGATAGGCCCCGGGATCTAGATCGCACGAAAGCCCCGGCGGCAAGGCCCAGGGAGGGGGCGATCGACGTCACCGGTGTCGGCTATTCCTGCATGGACTTCCTCGCTACCGTACCCGGCATGCCCGAGATCAATACCAAGATGGAGATCGACTCGCTCAGCATACAGGGCGGCGGACCGACGGCGACGGCCATGGCCACAGTCGCTCACCTGGGTGCCTGGGCCGCACTGATCGCCAAAATCGGCGACGATCTGCCCGGTCGGCTCGCCCTTGCGGAACTGGAAAGAGGGAGGGTCGACACCAGCGGTGTCGTAATCCAGCCGGGGGCCTCATCTCAGTGCGCCTTCATTATGGTGGACGGCCCAAGCGGCCTGAGGACGGTTCTCTGGACCAGAGGCAGCCTCGACCCGCTTCGACCCGATGAGGTTGACACCGCCATGGTCCTGTCGTCGAAGTACCTGTTGATCGATGACCTCGAGCCCGCCGCCGCGGCTTCCTCCGCTTCGATGGCGAAGAAAGCGGGCATTCCCGTCGTGCTTGACGCGGGATCGGTGAGACCCGGCGTGGCGGAGCTGATTCCTCTCTGCACGCACCTTGTCGCCTCGGAGCACTTCCCGGGCGACTTTACGGGACGGCGGGACATCCGAGACGGGGCGGCCGCGCTCCTTGATATGGGGCCGTCGATTGTCACTGTTACGCTGGGCGAGCACGGTTGCGTTGCTTTACAGAAGGGAAAGCCCGCCATTGAGCAAAAGGGCTTCAGGGTTAGAGCGGTCGATACGACCGGCGCCGGGGACGTGTTCCACGGCGCTTACATACGCGCTCTTCTTGAAGGTTGGGAGCTGCCCAAGGTGCTGGAGTTCGCCTGCGCCGTAGCGGCCCTGAAGTGCACGAAGCCGGGCGGCAGATCCGGCATCCCGACCATGGGCGAGGCGTTGGCCTTTCTGGGCTGGTAGGCATGGAAAATCAAGGGTTTTGTCTGTTGAATAAGCCGGGGCGCCGCTCAGGATACCCCTATTCGGTTCCCATTGGACGATCCGGGGCAACGCTAACGGAGCGCTTTTTCCCCGGCCCGAAAGCCCGGCTCCGGCTGCGAATGGGGCGGGCCATGGACCGTGCGCCGGCTCATTCCACAGACTCGTTCGGCAAGAAGAACCAAACCGCCGGCAGAATCTCATCATGAACAGTCTCTACAGACTCAAGCCATACTTCGTGAAGTACAAGTGGGCCGTCTTCTCCGGCCTCATCTTCGTAGTGATCGCGCATTCCGTTATCCTTACGGTGCCGTGGGTGGTCAAATACGCCGTCGACGCCATCGAGTCCGGGCTGCCGGCGTCCAAGCTCGCCTACTACGCCTCGCTGATTCTCGGACTGACCCTCGTGCAGGGAGTCTTCAGGTTCCTTATGCGGAGAGTCCTGATCGGCACCTCCCGCAAGATCGAGTATGACCTCAGGAACGACTTCTTCTCCCACATCCAGAGGCTCTCGTTCGGCTTCTACAACAGGACAAGCACCGGCGACTTGATGGCGCGGGCCACAAATGATCTCAACTCGGTCAGGGACGTCGTCGGACCCGGCCTCATGTACTCCTCGAGCACAATCGTCGCCGTCGTGGTATCCCTCTATTGGATGATAAGGATCGACCTCGTCCTGACCGCGGTCTCGCTCGCCCTTATGCCCGCCCTGGCCGTTATCGTTAACAGAATGGGAAGGGCGCTTCACAAGGCTCACAGGAAAGTCCAGGATCACTTCTCCTTCATGAGCACGATGGTCCAGGAGAACCTCGGAGGCGTCCGGGTCGTCAAGGCCTACGGCCAGGAAGAGAACGAAATCGGCAGGTTCGCCGACCTCAATGAGGAGTACGTGGGACTCAACATGCGGTCCGCCAGGCTGACCGCCATGTTCCGACCGATGCTCAGGCTCGTCTCGACCGTCGGCCTTGTGGCGGTGCTCTGGATCGGCGGGCTCAAGATCATGAACGGAGGCATGACGATCGGCGAGTTCGTGGCCTTTATGGAATATCTCGCGATGCTTACCTGGCCCATGCTCGCCACGGGCTGGGTCATAAACCTCTTTCAAAGAGGCGCGGCCTCCATGGCCCGGCTAAACGCAATAATGGATGAGGAGCCGGACATAGAGGACGCCCCCGACGCTCTGCCCATCAAGCAGATAGACGGCGATATCAGGTTTGAGAACGTCTCCTTCTCCTACAATGGAACCGAGGTGCTCAAGGACCTCAGCATCTCCATCCCCAAGGGCAAGACGGTTGCCATTGTGGGCAGGACGGGATCCGGAAAGACCACCCTCGTCAACTTGATACCGCGGTTCTTCGACCCGAGTGCCGGGTCGGTGACGATCGGCGGGACGGACTTGAAGAAGATTCCCCTGAAGGTATTGAGATCGGGCATCGGCTACGTTCCGCAGGAGACATTCCTCTTCTCCGACACGATCGAGGAGAACATAGCCTACGGGCTTATCGACAAGGACTCGGACCGTGTCCGACGGGCCGCCGCAATTGCGCATCTGAGCGGCGACATCGAGGAGTTCCCGAAGAAATACGAAACACTCCTCGGCGAGCGCGGCGTGAACCTATCCGGCGGTCAAAGGCAGCGCACCGCAATATCGCGGGCGCTCATCCTCGATCCTGAGATATTGATTCTCGACGACTCACTGTCCAGCGTGGACGCGGACACGGAGGTTGAGATCTTAAAGGGGCTTTCCGGTGCGAACGGTCGGCGAACCACGGTCATTGTCAGTCACCGGTTGTCGTCCGTGATCGACGCGGACGAGATCCTAGTGATGGACCGGGGCGGGATCGCCGAGAGAGGGAGCCACGCGGAGCTCCTGGCGGCGGGCGGCCTATACGCCTCCATGTACGAGAAGCAGCTTATCGCCGCCGAGCTTGACGCAAACGCCGAAAACGGCGACGCGGACGACGGGGCGGGATGACGGACATGCTGATAGGGGTTTTCTCGAAGGGAGGAGTATCCCGGACCGGACGCCGGCAGTGGCCGGGTCCGACCGCAGGCGGAGCTTGACAAGCAAAGCCCAGGCGAGGATTCGCTTTATGGAGGATCGACCCGAGAGGCCGGAGCGAAAAGGCCCCGGACGAATGATGGGACCGCCGCCGAAACCATCGAGCCGAGCGAGAGACGCAAGTATGAAGAGACGCGCGATCCAGCCAACGAGTGATCCAAGAAAACCAAAGAGAAGCGACTTAAGCAGATGATGCACAGCGACAAATACGAAGAGGAAAGCCTTGGGAAGGTCTACGACTCGAAGCTCATGAAGCGCCTCTTAAGCTACGTCAAGCCATACAAGGTCTGGGTGGCCGCGTCCGTCGTGCTTCTCCTTATAGCCTCCGCTGCGGAGCTCGCCGGGCCCTATCTTATCAAGCTCGGCATCGACTCCTACATCTCGGCCGGAGACAAGCGCGGCCTCGCTTGGATCTCCCTGGCCCTCCTGGCCGTCAACGTCGTCTCCTTCCTTATGAACTACTTACAGGTATATCTGATGAACCTGACCGGCCAGAGGATCATATACGACATGAGGACCCAGCTCTTCTCTCACATCCAGACCCAGTCCCTCTCCTTCTTCGACAGAAATCCCGTAGGGCGGCTCATGAGCCGAATCATGACCGACGTACAGGTTATGAACGAGCTCTTCACATCCGGCGTCGTCATGGCTCTCGGCGACCTCTTTACGCTACTCGGCATAATGGGAATCATGCTGGCGCTGAACGTCAAGCTCGCCCTCGTCACGTTCGTCGTCCTACCACTCCTGTTCGTAACGAGCATGGTCTTCCGGAGCAAGGTGCGAGTCTCCTACAGGCAGATCAGAACGCGAATCGCCAGAATAAACGCCTTCCTTCAAGAGAACATATCCGGCATCAGGACGGTCCAGATGTTCAACCGCGAGGCCAAGAACTTCCAAAAGTTCGACAAGCTCAATCACGACCACCTGGACGCCTACCTGCGCTCGATCATGTACTACGCCGTCTTCTTCCCCGTCATTGAAATCATAGGAGCGATCGCCGTCGCCCTCATCATCTGGTACGGAGGCTCCGGCGTGCTTTCCGGGGCTCTCACGCTGGGGACCCTTGTGGCTTTCACTCAGTACGTCTCGCGCTTCTTCATGCCGATCAGAGACCTGAGCGAGAAATACAATATCCTACAATCCGCCATGGCGTCCGCCGAGAGAGTCTTCAATCTCCTCGATACCGACACCCGACTTCCCCAGCCGCGGCGCAACCTTCTCCCGGACGATCCGGCCGGGGCCCTTGAGTTCGACGACGTCTCCTTCGCATATGACGACGACTACGTTCTCAAGAACGTGTCCTTCCGGGTCGAGCCCGGAGAAACAGTGGCGTTCGTCGGTGCGACGGGCGCGGGCAAGACGACCATCATGAACCTTCTCTGCCGCTTCTACGATCCGTCCAAAGGCTCCATCCGGATGGACGGCGTTGACTTGCGGGACGCCGACGAGGAATTCCTGCGAAGACAAATGACCATAGTCCTGCAAGACGTTTACCTCTTCTCCGGCAGCATCAGGGACAACATTCGACTGGCCAACTCCTCAATCCCCGACGACAGGGTCCTAGACGCAGTGCGAAGGGCCCGCGTAGGGGAGTTGATCGAAAAGCTCCCGATGGGCCTAGATCAACAGGTAGGTGAAAGGGGAGTAACCCTCTCCGCCGGCCAAAGACAGCTCATCGCCTTCGCCCGGGCGCTTGCTTTCGATCCCAAGATCCTCATTCTCGACGAGGCCACCTCAAGCGTCGACCCCGAGACCGAGGATCTCATAAGGGAGGCCTCGGCCGAGGTCATGAGAGGACGCACGTCCATCGTCATCGCGCACAGACTCTCCACAATAAAAGGCGCCGACAGGATCGTCGTCATCCACAAAGGAAAGATCAGAGAGACCGGCACCCATCAGGAGCTCCTCAAGAGGCGCGGCATCTATTACAAGCTCTACCAGATTCAGTACCGGGACCAAGAGATCCTGGGACGGGACCCGAGCGCCGTCCGGCGGTAGTGGGGCGGGGCGTATCAGCTCCTGCCGTAACGCGGGGGCTCTCCGAAATCCGAAGGAACAGGCCGACATCTATGCCGGATTCGGCACGGGTACTTGGAGCTCCCGAGACGAGACACGAGTGCCGTGCGCCGGTAGTCGGTGACGGCGATCACGCTCAGCAAGTGAGCCCCGCGCCCGGCGGGGCGGCAAGCCGGCTCGACTTTCGTGCACTTGTGGAACCGTTGCGGTGCGCCGTGTCTTCGCCGGCCCGTAACACACTGAACGCCCGATCCGTGGCCATAGAGCCATCTCTGAGTGCTTTTGGCGGACGGGTACCGATTCCCTCGCCGGACTCATTCCATCGGCGCCGGTCTTCTCCATAGACCCGACGCGCGGGCGGCTCCCCCCGTACAGACGCGCCCTACGAGCGCCGGCGATTGGCGGACTTAAGCAGCAGTTTTTCACGTTACGCGGAAACCGCGTAAGCGTCGGAGCGGTGTCAAAGGCGGCGACTACTCTTTAAACCCAGTGCACTTAGTGATTGCTAGCCGACGAGTGTTACGCGGCAGCAACTCCGGGTTGATCCGAGCATTGGGAACGCCGCCTCTGCCTAACGACGGTTCCACGATGAGTCTCGCCCGGAGACACAATCGCGCCCAATGCGGCCGGCTCGGCCTCCCCACAGTGCCGGAATGACTCCTGCCGGAGACCCAATCATCCCCAACGCGGCCGGCTCGGCACTGCATTGTGTCGCCTCCCGCATGCCGATTCGACTGCTGAAGCACCGGGATCGCCGTCAATACACTCGTTCGGCCATAGACCGTGATCGTGCCAAGCGGGACGTCGAGCGCCCAAGACTTAAAGCCCAATGATCAGACATTCTCAGGGATCCGGCTACTTTTCCGCTTGACCCGGTCTCTCCGCAATAGATACTCTCCACATGAAGGTCCTCCCGTGGATGGCAAGTTCCTTCCCCCACTTCTCCTTCCTTGCGTTCCCCTCAACCTCGATTGATCCCCGTGATCGGTGCCGTCAGGCACATATCTACCGGATGGGAGGAGGTCGAGATCATGCGTTCACCGGCTAAGAAGCGGAGGAATTGGATCAACTCCGACGGCATCAGACTCGTGTCTAACGATTCCCCCGGCAGTCAAGCAAGCCAAAAGCCACCGCGGCTGCGGGACCAGCTGCGTGATGCCCTAAGGAGTCGCCACTATAGTCAGAGAACCGAGGAGGCGTACTGTCGGTGGGTAGTGCAATTCGTCGCGTATCACAAGAACCGGCACCCGGCTCGGATGGGCGAGACGGAGATTAATCGCTTTCTATCCCATCTGGCAATAGTCGAAAAAGTCAGTTCTTCTACTCAAGGACAAGCCCTCGCCGCGATACTTTTCTTCTATCGTTATGTTCTCAAGCGTGAGGTCGAAGATCTTGGTCAGATCATCCGCGCAAAGAGAACAACACGCCTGCCCGTTGTCCTGACTCGAGAAGAGACGAAGGCGCTCCTCAACCAGTTGAACGGCGTCATGTTCCTAGTTGCCAGCCTACTATATGGAGCCGGACTCAGGCTCAATGAGTGTCTGAATCTGCGCGTGCAAGACATTGACTTCGGGGCTAATCAGATAACGGTTAGAAGCGGCAAGGGAGACAAGGACCGCGTAACCATGCTCCCTCAGGCAATAAAGCCGCAGCTGCTCAGGCACCTGGATGACGTCAGAAGAGTACACGATAAAGACCTGGCAGACGGCTTCGGCCGCGTGACGCTTCCGGGCGCCCTGGATCGGAAATATCCGAACGCACCATGGGAATGGAAGTGGCAGTACGTGTTCCCCCAGAAGAATCGCTGGGTAGACCATGAAACGCGAGAGGAGGGACGCTTTCACATACACGAGACAATCGTCCAGAAGGCCATCAGGGCTGCGGCGAAGCGAGCCAACATAGCCAAGCGTGCGACATGTCATACATTGCGGCATAGCTTCGGAACCCATTTGCTCGAGAGCGGTTACGACATAAGAACCGTGCAGGAGCTCCTCGGCCACAAAGATGTCCGGACGACTATGATTTATACACACGTCTTGAATCGTGGCGGCAAGGGTGTTCGGAGTCCAATGGACTCGATTTGAAACAGACCGACTCGAGCGTTTTGCGGAAACCGCGTAAAGCCGCCACATCGGTTCTGGGTATTGACAACTGATTGCGATCATGGTATATATACTCCATCGCTTGAAGGGGATTACGCGGCTTTCATTTCTGTCCATAAGTAGTTTTCAGGACCAGCATAACGCGACGTT
>Ga0180434_10000216_pt1 | contig 90495 bp, 84 predicted proteins | sample SS_ome_7_FD_132453 | JGI IMG/M metagenome (GOLD analysis project Ga0180434, IMG submission 132453) | Hypersaline lake sediment archaeal communities from the Salton Sea, California, USA - SS_1_D_2 metaG | ecosystem: Environmental > Aquatic > Non-marine Saline and Alkaline > Hypersaline >... | reverse complement strand
TACCATATAGGCAAGCCGATCTCACGGCATCTGCTTTGTTACAGGGTACTCGCGGTGAAGGACCACAGCTTCGCACCCTGTGCCTCGCATCTGCAGCAACCTCGGCTTGTGAATAATCCAGGTCATTAATGACCTATAGATCTGTTCCAAAAGAATAATCCTTATCAATTCGTGAGAAAAAGTCATTTTTGATAAAGAAAGAACAAAGTCAACCCTATTCAATAACTTACTGCTTAATCCAAGGAATCCGCCTGCCACAAATGATACAGGATAGGGATAATTTAGCGCTTTTTTTTTTAACATTTCAGCCATTTGTCCAGAATCAATTTCCTTTCCCTCATTTGATAAACAGATAATATAATCTCTGTCCAAATGTTTTTCAAGACCTTCTGTTTCTATTTCTAATATTTTCCGGTGATTCATCTCATCGATTCCTCTGGCTTCTTTGGTTTCAATCAATCTGAATTTCGCCAGCCTTTTGATTTTCTCTGTATAAGCCAACTGCAAGCTTTTTATCTCCGCGCCCCTAGTTTTTCCAGGCCATAAAACCTCCAATTTCATGTTGGAAAATCCACAGTTCCCATAAAAATTTTACTAAAAAATAATGTCTTAATTATTAAATGTCAACAAATTTAATAAAAAAGCTTGGGACCATCCCCCCATAACTTTTCTAACGAATAATATTCCCTGGTTTTTTTAGAAAATATATGAAGAATAAAACTTCCGTAATCCATCAATATCCATTCTGCATTTTCTTTTCCTTCCACATGAAGGGGAAAAACGTCTTCCTTTTTTAACTCTTTTTCGATATTCTCATAAATAGCAACATTCTGCCTGTTCGAATTTCCGTTCATAATAATAAAATAATCGGTAAAAGACGAAATCTCCTTCAATCCGATAACCACGATGTGCTCCCCTTTTTTTGCTTTCCCTGCCTTTATAGAAACCTTGATCTCTTTGGGCAAGCTTCGTTTGGTCATCTTTCTCTCTTTTTCTTTTCTCTTGGTCATGAATAAAGTTTATTCTCCTTTATATATTTTTCAACTTTTTTTGGAACCATTCCATGAATTGAGGTCCCTTTTTTGACCCTTTTTCTTATTTCAGAGGAAGCGATATCAAGAGAGTCCATGTGGAAAAGAAAAAAATCATAATTCTCCATTTTCTCTTTTTTTATAAGTGATCTGATTTCAATCATTCTTCTTTTGTGCTTCTCTTCAACCACATGCTCTGCTTCTTTGAGATTGAATCCCGGACGACTTATTACGATGAAGGAATAATTATCAAGCAGTTCCTTGTAATCCTTCCATGTGTCAATTTCTAAAAAAGCATCTATACCAAGAATAAAAAATATTCTGGCTTCTGGATTCGACTTCTTTATTTTATGTAATGTGATGATGGAGTAAGATTTTTCTTTAGCATCGATCTCAATTCTGGATGGGATTAAATCAGGATATCTATTTAGAGCTATCTCCACCATATTATACCTATCGCGGGGGGGGGCGATAAAGCTGTTTTTTTTATGGGGAGGAATATAGGAAGGAATAAATAGGATTTGATCTAGATAAAATTCTTGTATAACCGTCCGGGCTGCTTTCAAATGCCCCTTATGTATGGGGTTAAAAGTCCCTCCTAGTATTCCAATTTTCTTATTATCCATAAAACTTATTATGATAATCTTTTGAATCTCTTAGTTGGGAAGAAATCCCATATATCAACTCCTTAATTCCTGTCCCTTTTATGGCTGAAACCGCAAAAAAAGGAATTTCTTTTCTCCCAGCAAAATTACTTAACTCATTTAATTTTTTTTTGTTTTCACCCAAAAGGTCAATTTTATTGGCTGTGATAATACGAGGGCGTTTTAATAAGCTTTCATCAAACTCTTTTAATTCATTCCTCACCGTAAAAAAATCATCCACAGGATGCCTCTGGCTGTATGCAGAAACATCAATGATATGAACAATAAGTCTCGTTCTTTCAATATGCTTTAAAAATTGAGTCCCTAATCCATGACCTTTATGAGCGCCTTCAATCAGACCAGGGATATCTGCCACCACAAAGCTGTTAAACTCATCGATATCCACTACTCCTAAATTAGGTTCTAGTGTGGTAAATGGATAATCAGCGATAACCGGCTTTGCTGCGGAAATTTTTGAAATCAATGTGGATTTCCCTACGTTTGGAAAACCCACCAACCCAACATCTGCGATAAGTTTCAGTTCTAAAATGAGTTCGACTTCTTCTCCTTCTCTTCCCTCTTCAAATTTTCTGGGAGCCCGATTGGTGGATGACACAAAAGAGGCATTTCCTCTTCCCCCTTTCCCTCCTGTAGCTGCGAGATACTGTTGTTCCGGTTCTATGAAATCAAACAAGACTTTATTTTCTCTTCTTATGATAGTACCTACTGGGACTTTTAGATATAAATCATCCCCTTTTTTACCATCTCGGTTAGATCCCTGACCGTGACGTCCTCTTTCTGCTTTTATGATAGAATGAGAACGAAAATAACTCAATGATTTTATGCGCAGGTCAGAAACAAGGTAAATACTTCCTCCATCCCCTCCTCTTCCTCCATCAGGTCCTCCTTTAGGAACTCGGCTTTCCCTCCGGAAACTCAAGCAACCATTCCCACCTTTGCCTGCTATAAGAGTTACTTTAGCCTGGTCCGCAAACATATGTCAGAAGATGCAAACTCCTAGGATGGATTTACTGAGACGAACTTTCTATTGGCCTTAGTTTCAAAACTCACATTACCGGCTACTTTCGCAAAAAGAGTATCATCTTTTCCTCTACCTACATTCATGCCTGGTTTGAATGGAGTCCCACGTTGACGAACTAAAATAGACCCGGCTTTTACATATTGTCCAGCTCCTCTTTTCACACCAAGTCTTTTGGATATACTGTCGCGTCCGTTTTTTGCGGTACCACCTGATTTTTTATGTGCCATGATTTACTCCTTCTTTGTTGAGGATGACTTCTTTTTTGCCTTTGGGCGGGATTGAGACTTTTTTTTGGGGCTTTTTCTCTTTGACGTGGTTCCTTTTCGGGCCTTCTGTGTTGATTTCCCAGAATCATTTTTCTTTGGAGTCTTCTTTTCTGCTGTTTTTCTCTTGTCCTTTGGTTTCGCTTCTTTTTTCTGCTTCGGCTTTGAAGCCTCTTTTTTTGAGGTCCTCTTCCCATAGACGATTTCCTCGACTTTTATTTTTGTTAAAAGCTGTCTATGGCCAGCCTTTTTTTTGTAACGCTTTCTTCTTTTCTTCTTAAAAACAATGATCTTCTTATCCTTAATATTATCAAGGACCACTGCTTTTACAGAAGCATCTTTAACCACAGGGGTTCCAATAACAGCTTTGCCGTCATCCACGATCAGAAGAACTTTATCAAATGTCAGTTTCTGACCCTTTTTCTTGTTAATTTTTTCAATATGAAGCACATCACCTTCTTGAGTTTTGTACTGTTTTCCGCCGGTTTTAATTACAGCAAACATCTTCAATACCTTACCTTTATATTAAATTTATTTTCTCAATGAAAAGTTCATTAAAGTTAACATATGACTGCTCTTATGTCAATAGCCCAGCTGGATAATCAAATAACTGCAAAAGAGCATTTCCCTTGACAAAATCATGGCTATTTTCTACCTTAAGGGTTGTTTTCCTTAATAAATCCGGGCGGTTAGCTCAGCGGAAGAGTATCGGCCTTACAAGCCGAGGGTCACTGGTTCGAATCCAGTACCGCCCACCATTGCTTCCCTGATGCTAGGATATTTATTGACTGAGATACAAATTATATTATAATTGACTATACATGTCTGCAGGAGTGGGTGTTTAACCATCCTTACTCATCATGAAAAAAAAATCAGAAATCAAACAGAAGAAATCCCCAAAAAAACAAATCAATCCACAGAAAAATGCCTCTGAAATAAGAAAAGAACTTCAAGAACACAAACAACAGTTCAATGCCCTTCTGGATGCCATTCCTGATCTGGTTTATCTCAAAGACAAAAATGGGAAGAATTTAATCGTTAACAAAGCTTATGCTGATTTCTTGGGATTAAAAAAAGAAGAAATTACCGGGAAAAAAGATCAAGAGTTCCTTGATGCTGAATTAGCCGAACAATGCAGACAAAGTGATGAAGAAGTATTTAAAAAGAAAGATTTAGTTACTGTGGACGAAATAACAAAGGGAAGTTCTACAGAGACCGTCTTTTTCAACACCCTGAAATCCCCAATATTTGATAATAAAGGAAACGTTAAAAGGCTGGTAGGAATAAGCAGAGATCTCACCACAATCAAGAAAAAAGAAGAGCAGATTAAAAAATCTCTAAAAGAAAAAGAAGTTCTCCTTAAAGAAATCCACCACAGAGTAAAAAACAATATGCAGATCATATCAAGTCTGTTAAATCTCCAAGCAAGTATCACAAAGGATCCGAATATAAAACAAAAATTCACCCAAACTCGAAGCAGGATAAAGGCAATGGCTCTGGTCCATGAGAGGCTCTACAGGTCAAGCTCCCTGTCAAAAATTGATTTCTCTAATTATATCCACACGCTATCCACACATCTAATGTCCTTAAATCGAACCTCAGAACGAGGCATCAAACTTCATTTTAACCTGGATGAAATTTATTTGGATATAAATAGAAGCATTCCCATAGGGTTGATCGTTAATGAATTAATTTCCAATTCATTTATCCACGCCTTTCCTGAGCAAAGTCTGTTTAATGAAATAGATAAAGAACAAAAAGAAGTCTGGGTTATGCTTAAAAAAAAGAAAAACAAGGACGCAGAATTGACAATCAAAGACAATGGAATAGGACTTCCTGAAAATTATACTGATAAAGCCAAAAGATCATTAGGGATGAAACTGATTCAAGACCTGGTAAAACAGATAAAAGGAAAGATAAATATAGATAGCTCAAAAGGGACACATATTAAAATAAATTTTTCTCTGTGAATTCCTGCTGGTTCCGTTCATAATCTTCTAAATCACCCAAACATAACTTGCCTATGAAGGTAAGAGGGTTTGACTGCAAATGAAGTGTATGATAAAAATGGTCATCGAGTCAATCTTTGATAAAGGCTTTAAAAAAGGACACAAAAGTAAATAGCCAGGAGATTTTCAATGGAAAAAACACTGGTCACTTATTTCTCTCAAACCGGGAATACAAAAAAGGTAGCAGAAGCCATTTATGAAAAACTTGATGGAGAAAAACGAATAAAGCATTTCAAGGAGGTTGAAAAAAATGAAGTGGAAGACTCCGACCTCATCTTCATCGGCTTCCCGGTCCATTCCCACAGTGTGCCCATAGCCATAGAGCCGTTTATAAAAAGAATTCCCCCTAACAAAAAAATAGCTTTTTTTTCCACCCATGGCTCTCTGACAGGAAGCCGGCTATCAAGAGAAGCCATAGAACACGCCACCATCTTGGCTGCCAAAGCAAAATTGCTGGGAAGTTTTTCCTGCAGGGGAAGAGTTTCTCTGGAAGCCTTAGAATATTTAGAAAAATCGCCCGAACATAGAGCGTGGACAGAAATGGCTGCTTCAGCCAGTACTCATCCGGATGAAAGCGATCTTAAGGAAGCAGCTTCCTTTGCCAAATGGATAATGACCCTAGCTTATCAAGGTTGACGATCAAGTCCCCTGGTTTTATTGGCGTCTGATCACCACTTTCCATCCATTTGGAACTCAGCCCCATCCAGCCAAAATCCTGATTTTGAAACAGAATCATGTTGTGCTTGTAATAGGTCATAATGGAATTTTTCTTCTTCAGATATTTCATTAAACATCTTTTTTGCTACAGGATCCTCTGTTTTCTCCGCCGCGTTATTAAAATACTCAATAGCTTCTCTTTCTAGCTGCATGCCTATACTCAAAGCCTCTGTCTCTCCTCTGCATCTTTTTCCCTTCATGCGTTCTTCCAATTTCTGAACAAGAGGAGCTTCTCCGGACACATCCTTTTCATCAATGACATCTTTCCAGTCTTCTTTTCCCAGAATTTTGCTGAATAATTTTCCAAATGTCTCCAAATGCCTTACTTCTTCTTGGGCTAAAAATCGGAACATTTTTTTTCCTCGTTCATGCTCTGTGACATCTGCGGCATGGTTGAAAAATTTACGTCCGTTTATTTCTAATAAGATAGCTCCTTTTATGGCAGCCCTTACCTGTGGACTTATTTCTGCCATGAATTATCTCCTTTTTTTATGAGTGGTCAAGGTTATCTGTTTTCATGCATTCAGAACAAATTCCATAATAATAAATCTGATGATCTTTTATCTGATGACCCTCAATTTCTTCAATTTTCATCTTTTTCTCAGGAACTATATCAATTATTTTCCCACATTTCCTGCAGTAAAAATGGTCGTGCTGTTCTGTGTTTGGGTCAAAATTAACCTTATCAAATCCTATAGTGAGTGGTTTTATCTCTTTGGCTTCTCCTAATATTTTCAAGGTATTGTAAACAGTGGCAAAAGAAATCATAGGATATTTCTTTTTCACCTGTTTGAACAAGTCAGCCGCTGACGGATGACTGGAATTTCCCTCAAGGTATTCTATGACCGCAACTCTTTGTGGAGTTAGTTTGAATCCCTTTTGTTTGAGATGAGCCAGACAATCTTTTACGCTTTTCATGATCTGTATTTGGTTCTTATTTTAATCGAAACTCTTTCATTTAGCAATAATCATTTTAATCTAATAACCATTATTTAAATAAAATGGACTAATTTGATATAACCGGACTTGCTTTAGGATCTAATGGGTTAATTCTTGAAGCCAAGGAAAACAGAAATGGATAGCTTTTTTTCATATGCTTCATATACGATATCCATGTAGTGGTGATTTGGGAATAAGCTCTCTTCAGATCATTGGCCAAATGTTCATAATCCTCCTCTGGTAAAGACTTTAATTTGTCCCCTCTTAACTCCAGCTCTTCAGAAAGGTGAAAAACAGCCCATAAAAGGTCTGTAAAGTCATCATGTTCCAAAAGATTGGGATTTTCCAGCAACCGCAAAAGAAAAGGGCGTTTGCTGACCAAATAATCCCGAAGTTCGCATAATTTTTCTTTATCCATCTTCATATTGTACTTGAAATTTTTTGCTGCATTTATGGCCTTATCAAAATCTTTTTTTCCCCATTTATCTGTTACTTTAAGTTCATCAGCAAGATAATCTGAATTTTCTACAAAGACATTGAATTTTTTTAGAAGTTTCAGCCCGACTTCACTGAAGAAACTACCTATAACCATATTTAATTTTTTCATCAAAGATTGTTTTTCTTTTCTTGCAAGGATGCGTTCGATCAGCAGCACCACCAGAAGAACATCAATAAAAAGAAATCCAAAATCTCCAATCATATATATAAAAATGTGATGGAGGTCGTGAAATATCAGATAGTGCAAGGTATAAGTCAACGCAGAAGCCACAACAAAAATAAGACCGATCTTTAAAGTCCAGGTGAATATTTTATTCATTTTTGCCCTCTCCCTGTTTTCATTTATCCAAACTGTCTATACCTGTTCTTTTTCCTTAAGGTATTCTCCCAACTTTTTGCCGGAGTCTCTGACCAAATCCAGTTCTTCTTCATCAGGGATATATTTGATTTTGATGCTCTCAAGAGGGATATCCCATTTGAGATCTTCAAGCACTTGTTTTATTTCACTCACAGCTTGACCTCCCCAACCAAAAGAGCCAAATGAAAAACCAATTCTTTTTCTGGGTCTCAATCCCTTAAGGTAGGTAAGAAATTCACCAATTGATGGAAGCATTCCATTATTTAAAGTAGGGGAGCCGACTAATACCAAACGCGATCTGAGAACATCTGTGATAATATCGGATATATGGTTTCTCTTGAGGTTCCTCATTGTCACTCCTATCCCTGCCTCATACAAGCCTTTTTCTAGCATCTGGGCCATTCTCTTTGTGGAACCCCACATGGAATCGTAAACAATGACTGCCTTTTTATCTGAATCATAATCAGACCACTTACGGTACTGTTGGGTTATTTTAGGTATAAAGGATTTCCATATGATTCCATGACTGGGACATATCATCTCTATATCTAATTCAGATATAACCTTTAAAGCATTTTTTACTTGGTCACCATATGGCATGACAATGTTGCCGTAGTATTTAGCAGCCTCTTCCTCCACAATATCCCAGCCCAGCTCATGGTCATACCTTTCTGAACTCGCTATGTGCTGTCCAAAAGCATCGTTTGAAAAAAGAAGTTTTTCCTCTGGGATGTAAGTGACCATATTATCAGGCCAGTGTACCATGGGAGTGGTTACAAAATTCAAGGACCTTTTTCCAATACTTAAAGAATCTCCAGATCGGACCGCATGAAATTTCCAGTCCTTTTTGTAATGTCTGCGTAATCCCTTTTCTCCCTGGGTAGATGTGATGACAGTAGCGTGGGGAGCATACTTCAGTATCTTTGGAATAGAGCCCGAATGGTCCATTTCTACATGATTGGACAGGATATAATCAATTTTTTTTGGATCCATGATTTGCTTTATCCTGTCCAACATCTCATCAAAAAGATAGTGTTTGACCGTATCCACAAGAACTATTTTTTCATCTGAGATAAGATAAGCATTATAAGTGGTTCCTCTTTGGGTCAAATAACCGTGGAAACTGCGCAAATCCCAATCAATCCCACCTACCCAATAAATACCTTCTCTAATTTTGTTTTTTCCCATCTTGTCTCATGCCAACTCAAAAGAATCTTTGTCAGCCCCACATACCGGGCACACCCAGTCATCTGGGAGATCCTCAAATGTGGTCCCAGGCTCTATCCCGTTCTCCGGATCTCCTGAATTTGGATCATAGACATAACCACAAACCGTGCACTTATACATATTCATTTTTTTCTCCTTTTTTTATTTGCTTGTTTTTTCAGACAATCTTTACAAATACCTTTAAAATAACCATGTACTTCAATAACTTTATGCCCCTCTATACTTTTCTTTTTAAGATATTCATATTCAACATCCAGGTCAATAATCTTTCCACATCCTTCACAAAATAAATGATGATGAGGAGAAACATTCACATCAAACCTCACCTCTGAACCTGTGATAAATAATGGTTTTATGAGGTTTTTCTTTTGAAAAACATCTAAGGTATTGTATATGGATGTCATGGAAATAGTAGGAATCTCCTTTTTTATGGCTCTATATATTTGTTCCGCGTCAGAGTGTCGTCTGTTGTTTTCAAGATAATTTAAAATTTTCAATCGAATATAGGTTGGCTTGACTTCTCTTTGCTTCAATCTTATCTGTAATTGCTTTAAATCTGTATTCATTCTAAACTACATTTTAGGCAAATCCTTCTTCATTGTCAATATCACTCGCCGATTCATAGAACCACTGATGTCCTTTTACTCAACATAATGGAAAAAAAGACTGATTTCTTTTGACCTCAACCCCCTCATGTGATATAAACATCTCAATAAATTTTGGATTTAATGAAAAACGGCTATCTGGTATTAGAAGATGGTACAAAACTAAAAGGGATCTCTTTCGGAGATCCCATATCAATATCTGGAGAAGTAGTCTTTAATACTGGTATGGTGGGTTACAATGAATCCCTCACTGATCCCAGCTATAAGGGACAAATCCTTGTTTTGACTTATCCTTTAATCGGAAACTATGGAGTTCCTTCCAAAAAGACTGAGAGCAATCTTTATGAGAACTTTGAATCCCATAAAATTCATATTTCGGGTCTTATCGTATCTGATTATTCCTACCAATACCACCACTGTCATGCCATAAAAAGCCTTTCCGATTGGCTTAAAGAAGAAAACATACCTGCTTTGGCTGGAGTGGATACCAGAGCTTTAACCAAGATTCTCAGGGAGAGAGGGGCTATGTTGGGTAAAATAATCCTCAATGGAAACACTGAATTTTATGACCCTAATAGAGATAACCTTGTCAAAACAGTAAGCATAAGTAAACCTGTTGAGTACAATAAAGAAGGAAAGAGAAAATTAATTGTTATTGATTGTGGGGTCAAGAATAATATTCTCCGTAGTTTCATTAAAAGAGATTGCTGTATCCTCCGCGTCCCTTATGATTACGATTTCTTTTCTCACACTTTTGATGGCGTTGTCATCACCAATGGCCCGGGTGACCCGAAAATGGTCAAACAGGTCATAACTCATGTAAAAAAATGCCTTGAAAAAGAAATCCCCACTTTTGGAATATGCTTGGGAAACCAGATATTAGCCTTGGCTGCTGGAGCCAATACATATAAACTCAAATATGGTCATAGAAGCCAAAATCAGCCCTGTCTTCAGATAGGCACCAAACGATGTTACATCACCTCTCAGAACCACGGCTTTTCTGTGGATACTCATAGCTTGCCTGATGACTGGCTTCCTTGGTTTGTCAACATCAATGACAATACCAATGAAGGGATCAAGCATAAAACACTTCCCTTCATGTCTATCCAATTCCACCCTGAGCATTCACCTGGACCTGTAGATACTGAATTTATTTTTGATCAATTTTTAGAGGTGATGAAGCCATGAAAAAAGTCCTTCTGCTTGGAAGCGGCGCATTGCAAATAGGTCAAGCCGGCGAGTTTGATTACTCAGGAAGCCAAGCCATCAAGGCGCTTAAAGAAGAAGGAATCACAGTGGTCCTCATCAATCCGAATATAGCCACCATTCAAACATCAGACTATCTTGCGGATAAAATATACTTCCTTCCTGTCACCCCTTATTTCGTCAAAAAAGTTATCAAAAAGGAAAAACCAGAAGGAATACTGCTCAGTTTTGGGGGACAAACTGCTTTAAACTGTGGAGTGGAGCTGCACAAAAAAGGCATTCTAAAAAGACATAAAGTCAAAGTCCTTGGCACATCAATAAAAACGATTATGGACTGTGAAGATAGAAACTGTTTTATAAAACGGCTTAAAGAAATTGATGTGTGTATTCCTCAAAGTACAGCAGTTAACTCTGTGGAACAAGCTCTTACCGCAGCAAAAAAAATCGGCTACCCTGTCATGGCAAGAGTGGCTTATGCTCTGGGAGGATTAGGATCGAGTCTTTCTTTCCATGAACAAAGCCTAAAGGATCGGATACAGAAAGCATTCTCCTTTACCTCCCAAATCTTAATCGAAGAATACTTGGAAGGATGGCAGGAGATCGAATATGAAGTGGTGAGGGATAATCAAGATAACTGTATAACTGTATGCAATATGGAAAATTTTGACCCCATGGGGATTCATACAGGAGAGAGCATTGTGGTGGCTCCCTCTCAAACCCTTACTGACCGCGAATACCACAGACTAAGGGAAATTTCAATCCAGGTCATACGTCATCTCAATATTGTTGGTGAATGCAACATTCAATTTGCTCTCAACAAAACTCACGGTGAATACAGGATCATTGAAGTCAATCCCCGTTTATCCCGAAGCAGTGCCTTGGCTTCCAAAGCCACTGGATATCCGCTTGCATTTATCGCTGCCAAGCTCGCCTTAGGACACTCTCTTATCGATCTCCCCAATTCCATCACCCAAAAAACAAAAGCCTGCTTTGAACCAGCGTTAGATTATGTGGTTGTCAAAATACCCAGATGGGACCTCACCAAATTCAAACGAGCCTCAAATAAAATCGGAAGCGAAATGAAAAGTGTGGGTGAAGTCATGTCCATAGGAAGAAATTTCGAAGAAGCTTTACAAAAAGCCATTAGAATGCTGCAGGTGGGGATGTATGGTCTAGTGTGCAATGAAATAAAATTTAAGAACCTAAAAAAAGAGTTAAAGAACCCTACAGATAAGCGGATATTTGCCATAGCTGAAGCGGTAAAAGATCTTCCTATAAAAAAAATCCAAGAAATCACTCAAATAGATCCTTGGTTTCTATACAAAATCAAAAACATCGTAGATCTCTTCCAAAAACTCAAAACAAATAAATTTGAAGATCTCCCCAGAGAACTCCTTGTTCAAAGCAAAAAGGTTGGCTTCTCCGACAAACAAATTGGCTTAATATTTGGAAAAGAGGAACTGGAGATCCGGGAGTTAAGAAACAAACTCTCTGTTTTCCCCTTTATCAAGCAGATCGATACTTTAGCAGCCGAGTATCCAGCCCAGACTAATTACTTGTACCTTACCTATAACAGTATTGAAGATGACATTGACTTCGATGAAAAAAACAGTGTCATGGTTCTTGGCTCAGGCTCATACAGAATAGGTTCTTCCGTAGAATTTGATTGGTGCTGTGTCAATACAGTCATATGCCTTCGGTCACTCGGATATAAAACCATAATGATTAATTATAATCCAGAAACAGTAAGTACAGACTATGACATCTGCCACCGTCTTTATTTCGATGAATTGAGCTTTGAAGCTGTCGCAGATATCTATGAAAAAGAGAAACCAAAAGGAATTATAATTTCCATGGGAGGACAGATCCCCAATAATATAGCTTTTAAATGCTCCCAGTATGGTCTCAAAATTTTGGGAACAACACCTCAAAATATCGATAATGCAGAAAATCGTCATAAGTTTTCCTCTCTCTTGGACAAACTAGACATAGACCAACCCGAATGGAAAGAACTCACAAATATTGATGAGGCCAAAGAATTCGCTGAAAACGTAGGGTTTCCTGTTCTTATCCGACCGAGCTATGTATTGAGCGGAGCTGCTATGTCCGTGGCTCTGAATAACAGCGAACTGGTTGACTACCTACAAAGAGCCTCTGCCGTGAGTCCGGAATACCCTGTCATCATCAGTAAATTTATTGAAAATGCCAAAGAAATAGAACTTGATGGCGTGGCCAGGAAAGGAGAGCTCTTTATTTATGCCATATGTGAACATGTAGAGAATGCAGGAGTTCATTCTGGAGACGCAACAATGGTTCTTCCCCCCCAAAGAACTTATCTGGAAACCACCCGCAGGATGAAAAAAATCACCCGAAAAATTGTTAAAGCTCTTGAGATAAACGGACCGTTCAATATCCAATTTATTGCCAAAGACAATATGGTCAAGGTCATAGAATGCAATCTGCGGGCATCACGATCCTTTCCTTTTGTTTCAAAAATATTCAAACTCAATTTCGTTGAACTGGCTACAAAATTGATTATGGGAAGAGACCTTCCCCCTATTGATAAATCCTGTTTTGAACTGGACTATGTGGGCGTGAAAGCCCCTCAATTCTCTTTCACTCGCCTTAAAGGTGCTGATCCCGTGCTTAATGTGGAGATGGCCTCAACAGGAGAGGTTGCTTGTATTGGAGATGATTTTGAAGAAGCTTTTTTAAAAGCCCTGCTATCTGTAGGATATGACTTTCCGAAAAAAAACATTTTGCTCTCCACAGGACCTTTTGAAAGCAAAGCGCTTTTTTTGCCCGAAGTAAAGAGACTAAAAAATTTGGGATTTAGCCTGTATGCTACTAGTGGCACAGCTGATTTTCTTCAGTACAACGGGATTGAATCTATGATCTTATATTGGCCCCTGCAAAAAAAAGAACCTAATATTATTTCTTATATCCAGCAGAGAAAACTCGACCTGATTATCAATATCCCTAAAAGCATGGAAGAGGAAGAGTTGACAAACGATTATATAATCAGAAGAAAAGCTGTGGACTTTAATATTCCCCTGATCACCAATCTTCAGTTTGCTGAACGATTTATAGATGCAGTCTCAAAACTCAAACAAGAAGATCTGGCCGTCAAATCCTGGGACGAATACTAAACCGCCCAACAGAAAACAATCTCTTGAAGACAGGATAAATTGACTTTTCTGACGCTAATATGTATTTATAACATAAGTCAATAGAATGAAACAAAAAGAATCAAAGCAGCAAAAAAGAACAAAAGTCCTGGTTGTGGAAGATGAAATCATTGTTGCCAGAGATGTTCTGAACATGCTCCAAAGTTTGGGATATGAGTCAATCAGCGTGACCTCTACTTCTGAAGAGGCTGTAGAAACAGCCAAAAAAGAGTCTCCTCATATTGTGCTTATGGATATTATGCTGGAGGGAAAAATGAATGGAGTAGAAGCTGCTGATTATATCTATACAAAACTCAATATCCCTATTGTTTATCTCACTTCATATGCGGATGAAACCACCATTCAAAAAGCAAAAAAAACAGAACCCTTTGGTTATCTTTTAAAACCGTTTGAAGAACGGGACCTGCAGACCACTATAGAAATCGCCCTTTATAAATTCGATATGGAAATGAAACTCAAAAGAAGGGAAAAATGGCTCTCTACCATCCTTAAGAATATAGGAGATGGAGTTATTGCCACTGATGAAAAGGGAGCGGTTTCTCTTATGAACAAACAGGGTGAAACATTAACCGGATGGAAATCAGACGAAGTTTTGAATAAGGAGCTCAATAAAATCTATTCTGTGTACAGTGAAAAGACCCATAAACCATTAACCATACCTGTGGATAAATTATTAAAAGGAAAACAAACCCGAATCAAACATGAAGTGATTCTCCAGTCAAAATCCGGATCTAAAATTTTTATTGATCAAGATATAAATCCAACCTTAGACGAGGGAGGCAGGATAACCGGTTTGGTGGTCACTTTTTCTGATATCACCCAGCGAAAAAAGGCAGAAAAACAAATAAAAAAAAGTTGGGAAGACCAGAAAAAAGCTATGAAAGGTACGGTTGAAGCCATGGCCTACACCATAGAAACAAGAGATCCTTACACAGCAGGTCATCAGCGCCGTGTCACCACATTAGCGGTTAAAATCGCAAAGGAAATGGGTCTTGAAAAAGATAAAGAAGAAGGAATACGCATGGCGGGCACACTCCATGACATAGGAAAAATCTACATACCTGCTGAAATACTCAGCAAACCAGGTAAAATATCTCAAGTAGAATACAATATCATCAAAACACACCCTAAAGTAGGAGCTGATATCCTAAAATCCATCGAATTTCCTTGGCCTGTTTCTGAAATTGTCAGACAGCATCATGAACGAATGGATGAGAGCGGATACCCAAATGGTATTTCCGGAGATAAAATTCTCATTGAAGCAAGAGTATTAGCCGTAGCTGATGTTATTGAAGCCATGGCCTCCCATCGACCTTATAGAGAAGCATTAAGTCTTGCTGAAGCCTTAGAAGAAATCAAAAAAAACAAAGGAAAGCTCTATGACAAAAACGTAGCTGAAGCCGCTATAAAAGTCTGTAGCACAGAAGACTTTAGTTTTGACTGATTTCATATCACAAAATAATATGCTCATGAAAAAAATCTACATCAACTTGCTTTTAATAGGATCCATCGTAACCGCAGTAGGAGGAATAGGCGGTTTTATTATTCTTTTTATACCAGAATTTAATATATACTGGCTTATACTCTCCCCTATCATCATCGCCTTTTATGAAGTCCCGGCTGTTATACTTTATTGGCTTTATAAAAAAAACAAAAAAAAGATCGAATAAAACATTTTTTATTCATATTTTGATTTCCATTTGAAAAGTCATCCAAATTTTTATAAATTAGAAAAGGGTAACCATCACTATCACATGATTTGAATAGAGCAATGATCTTCTTTTTATAAGTTGTCTAGGCTGGAAAAAACCGGTGATGGCATAAAAGGATATTAGGGTGCAGCCAAGAAACCATGTCTAAAGAAAATAAAGTTGCCTTCCTTATCTTAGCTCTTTTCCTTATCCTGTTTTCAATTCGTTTTATCCATCTTACCGCAGATCCTCCCTATGATCTAAGTTTTAGTGGGGGGCCTTATGGAGATCCCGGTGGTTACAGCTTTAATGCTCGAAATAAAATCCTGTTTGGAAGATGGGAAGTTGACAACTACAATCCAATGTACATCAGCATAATACCCCATTACTTCACCTACGCTATTTTTAAAATTTTTGGAGTAGGATATGCGCAAAAGAATTTAATCCCCATCATATTCAGCTGCTTCTCTATTTTCTTTTTTTTTCTCCTTCTCAAGGAACGTTTCTCCTCTTTTTATGCCCTCCTGGGCACTGGCATATTAGGAACCAATTATCTCTTTCTCATGTTCAGCAGGGTTGCCAATAGGGTCATACCACCTATTTTTTTTCTCCTTATGGGAATTTATTTTCTTCAAAAAAGCAGAAAAAAAACAGGTTGGCTATTCGGAGCTGGTTGTTCCTTTTTTTTGGCTCTTATTTCGAAATCTGTCGTTTTCTACATCCTAGGCGCTGTTGGATTGGGATATTTGTTTTTTTTGATCTTTAGCACCTCTTTCCAGCAAATCATCAAAAGGATAGTTTATCTAGGAACCGGATTTTTTCTCCCTTTTCTTCCCTGGCTTTTCTTTATCTACTTTCCCCATAAAACCTCTATATCCATTTTTTATCAACTCAACCGGACGCTTATCCTTCCTCCCCTAAATCTCGCGTCATTATTTCAAAATTTTTGGAACAGGTCCTCCTTGCTCCTCAAACACATGCCTTTTTTAAGTCTGACAGCAACCCTTTTTTTGCTGGTCCTTCTCTATAAAGCAGTCCATCATCCCAGAAAAATAGAAATGATGGATTGGATCTTTCTTTCCTGGTTCATTATAGGACATATTTATTATGCTGTTATTTACCAAAGAGTCACCAGGCATTTTATCCCTCATATCATTCCTCTGATTTTTCTTACCCTTGTCTTTGTCCATCACCTGTTGACTTCCTTCCCCCGTCAAAGAAAGTTTGAATTTAGATGGTCCTATTTTGTTTTGGTCTTTATATGGATGCTTTTTCCTGCAAGTCTTTTTCTGAGAACAGTTTCACGAAGGCTCCCTTCTCATTTGTTTTCTGATTATTCTCTGATTATAATGACGATTATTATTTCTTTTCTGGGAACATTACTTCTTTATCTATTATCAAAAATATGGCAAAAGACTAAACTCAACTTCCCATTTTCTTTTAAAAAAACTGCCTGTGTTTTACTGATAATAACAATTTTTGCCTTTCAAATACCTCAATACCTGGATTGGGCCATTTCTCCTCATCACCAGTTTAAGCATATATCTCAAGATCTGGGAAAGGTTCTAGAAAACGCTACCTTGGCCGGACTTTGGGCTCCTGTTATATGCCTGGAAAACAAACATAAGGCCCATGAGTATTACCCCAAGGTAATCAACGACTGCCCGGAATTTTTCCAGAAATACAAAATCACTCATATATTTACCACCACATATGCTGGAGAGAATCACTATTTTGAGAGAAATTTTCCAGAAGTCATGAACAAAGCTCAGCTTCTAGCCCGCTACCATGTGTGGAGAACCCAAGTCCTCCTCTATCAGATCCACCCTTTACTTTCCCCCAAAAAAAGAGGGATTTTTGAAGCTGAACTTTTTACTCAAAAAGGAAACACCCCTCGTTTTGATGAAAATACCTCAAAAAAATTATCTGTGCTCAGCTCAGCCAAAAAACCTCATTTTGTCATTCTGGTGCCTCCAGAAAAATCTTATTCTGGAAATTACGTGATTACTTTCAGGATCAAGGCAGAGGAAATATATAAGAAAAAAAATAGATTGGCCCGATTGGATGTCATCTCAACAGAAAGGCGCAGTCTGTTTGGATACAAAGATATTTTTGTTCCTGACATAGACAAGCGTGACTATAAAAACATTAGTCTAAAAATCTTTATACCTCGATCTCAAAAAATAAAAATCCGGGTCTATTCTACGGGATCAGCCTCGCTCTGGGTAGATTGGATTAAAATAGAAAAAGCTTTGGTCCCAACTGATAGTATCAAGTCCCCTAATCTTGTGTTCAATCAGGATTTTAGATAATATGTTTTTTCAGGGAATAATTGAATGACAAGAGGAAAGAGGCGCTTATTTTAAATGGATGAAGCTGAACAAATATACTATGCTTTATTCAAAGAAGAAATCCCTCTCAAGCTAAAGAATCGTTTTCATGAAGCGGCTTCCCGATTGTTCTCTTCCTATTCCCAGGATAGAAAAGAAGAATGTCAAAAAGCTTTCAATGAAGTGAAAGATATAGAAGCCCTAGAAATGGCAGCACGGGTTCAAGGCAAATTGCCTCTATTGGTTTCCAAATTCAGATTAATGATTTATTTATCTGAAACCCTTCCTCAAAACAAAAATCATTTCTTGAACCTCCAGGATAAAAAATTCAAGGGGAAGATTATTATTTTTTTCAGTGGATTAAGGTCTGTGATCAAATACATAAAAGGAATACTTATTTTGAAAAAAATCTATGTTTGAGGTGATTATTGTGGGTTCAGGGACTTCAGGAACCGCTGCTGCTCTGCGCTTTGCAGACCAGGGGATAACACCCTGTCTTCTTGATGTCGGGATTAAACCTCCCCAAAAAAAGAACCCTTTTATGAATTTATATGCTTACCGGAAAAAGAAAGACTGTTTTTCTTTAATGATAGGGGATGAGTTTGAAGCTCTAAATAACTTGGGTCCCCAAAACAAACTTTTGCCTATAAAATTGACCACCCCCCAGATGGGGTATATCACGGCACACTCAGAGGATTATTCTCCAGTTGAAGAAGAAAACTTCAGTCTTATCCAGAGTTTTGCTCAGGGGGGTCTGGCTAATGCCTGGGGAGCCGGGGTTTATCAATACACAGATAAAGAACTGGGAAAATTTCCCATAAAAGAATCTGATTTGAAGCCTTATTATCATCGTTTGAATCAAGAAATGGGAATAAGCGGTTGTAACGACGACCTCACTCCTTATTTTGGTCGCGATGATGACCTTCAACCTCCTCTCAGACTGTCCTCAAACGCCTCCCTAATTATAAAAAAATACCAAAGAAAAAAGTCTTCACTCAACCAAATAGGATTTTTTTTAGGGCGTCCGCGTTTGGCTGTGCTTACACAAGAAAAAAACGGAAGAAATCCCTGTCGCTATCTTAACCTCGAATTTTGGCAGCCCTTAATTTCTTCTATCTACACGCCCTCCTTTACTTTGAAAAGATTGGTCAAGCAGAAAAAACTAATGTATAAAAAAGGTTTCCTGGTCAAATCTTGGAGTGAGCAAAAACAAGGAGTGGCTGTTCATGCAGAGAAAGTAAGAACTAAGGAAAGGGTAACTTTTTTTTGTAAAACACTGGTTCTGGCAGCCGGAGCTGTGAACAGCGCTCGATTGGTTTTGAGTAAAAGAAAAGATTACCACACAAAACTGGTTCTTCTGGATAACCCGGCTCTTCAGTTTCCATTTGTTCTCCCCTCCCGAATAGGTGGAAGGCTGGAGACAGATGCTTTTGGATTGACTCAATTGAACTGCATCTACGATTCCAAAGCTTACGGGCTGCTGCAGGGAAGCATTCTGGAACTGACTTCTCCTGCTCGAGCTGTATTTTTTGGAAATTTCCCTCTAGCTGGAAGAGACAATCTGAAAATGATTCGTTATTTTCTGCCTGGTTTGGTTGTGATGCAGCTGTTTTTTTCAGCAGGTCCCAGACAAGGGGCTTTTCTCGCCCTAAACCAAAACGGAAAACTTGAAATCAAAGGCGATTCAAAACATTTTCCCCCAGGACTGATCAAAAAAGTGTTGAAGATATTCAGGAAAATGGGGGCATATTCTCTTTCTCCGTTGGTGGTTAAGGTTCCTCCAGGGCACAGCATTCATTATGGAGGAACTCTTCCCATGGTTTGCTCCCCCCAGAACGAATACAATTGTACTCCCCAAGGTCAACTATATGGAGAATCTTGTGTTTTTGTGGTGGACGGGTCCATATTCCCTGAGCTAGGGGCAAAAAACAGTACTTTTGCTGTCATGGCCAATGCTATGAGAATTACAGATCATATTGTTTCTCGATTGAGGAAAAACCAATGAAAACTGTGGTGATTTCCGGAGCCAGTGGCTTTATTGCCAGCAATATTGCTGGTGAGTTAAAAAAAGCAGGTTTGAGGACTGTGGGTATTTCCCACAGTGCCAGTTCGCTTCCTTATTTTGATAAAGTTTATTCAGGAAGATTGGGGAGTCCTTTGCCTCCAATTTGGAAAAAAGAAAATATTTTTTCATTTATCCACTGTGCACACCACTTTGGAGAAGAAGAATTTTCAATAAATGTCACAGGGACTATCTCTTGGAGCCATGAATTGCTAAAAGCTGGGGTTCCCTTACAAATCTTTATGAGTTCTGTTTCATCCCAAAAAGATTCTCCTTCCTCCTATGCTCGAGCAAAGTATGTTCTTGAGAGATGGTTTGTTTCTCATGGGGGTCTGTGCCTTCGCCTAGGATTAGTGATAGGGAACAGAGGAGTGTTTGGACGCATGATTTCCCTGGTCAAAAATTATCCTATTTTACCTCTTCTTGATAAGGGAAAAACAAATGTTTGTTTAACAGGAATGAATTTTTTATCTGATTTCATGAGAAACATTTTAACCCAGGACAATTTTTTTTATAAGGGAAAAGCAATAAACTTTTTCCAACCTAAAACCGTGACCATGAAAGAACTCCTTAATGAGATAAAAAAATTATTCAATACTTCATGTTTGCTCATTCCAGTGCCTTCCTATGTTCTTCTTTTCCTTATCCGCATGATGGAATGCATTCCTTTTTTCCCTACAAAGGTCAGCAGCAATAATATCATTGGGTTAAGAGGAAATAAGGAAAAAAACCACAAATCAGAATGGGAAGCTCTAGGTTATCCGGAAAAAAACCTCAAAGAGCTTATTCAACTCAATATATCTGGTTTATAATGAATCTTTGTTACTATGAGAAGGATCTTGATCCTCTGCTTTCTTTTCTATTTCTTTCTGTTTTTTTTCCAGAAAAGCAGTGTGCTGAATCAATTTTTTCAGTTTATTGGAAAGAATGGAAATTTTAGTAGAAAAATAAATAAGCACAAAAAAGGTAAAGGCAAAACCAAGGTAGGCTAAGGTTGAAGCAGGTAGCTTGGCTCCTATGAGATGAGTGAGAAACAACAAGAATTTTTTGGACACAACAATGACAGCAGCAAAGACCAGGGCAAAAAGCCAAATCAAGGAATACTCCACATTTATTTTTTCTTTGAGGAGCAGGTAAATAATAAGACCGATATTGAAAACAATAATCAAAATCAAAAAGAACTGTGATCTTAAGACCAATTCAAACATTTTTCACTTGATGTTTTAAAATGAAAACTTTTATCAAAACAACCATAATAGAAACAAACATCATGAAAGGATAGTATAGTGAGCGGAAAAAGGTGATCATTGATTTGCCTTTTTCACGGGCGATCATTTTTACTGGGATTTCTTTTGTTTTAAAAGAAAGAAGATTTAACAGGATTATAATTTCAGCATCTGGAAAATCCGATGGATAAATCTTTTGCAGAAGAGCCGCTGTTCTCAGATTAAATACCTGAAATCCAGAACTGGTATCCTTGATTTTAGTGTTAGTCAGTATTGAAGCGATAATAGAAAAAAATATCATTCCCAGCTTGCGGGGAAGGGGAACAGAGTAAACTGTTTTCCAGAAAGTCATGAACCGGGAGCCTATAATCAGGTCTAAATTCTCTTTCTTCATCTTTTCAATCATAGGAAGCAACTCTTTAGAATGATGCTGTCCATCTCCATCCATTAAAGATATCACCGGGTATCCCTTGCTTACAGCATATTTGAGTCCGGTCTGGACAGCCGCTCCATAACCCAGATTGGCCGCATGGAAAAGATAAGGCACATTATGCTTTTCTAATACCTTCCTCGTTTTATCCGTAGAACCATCATCTACAACCAGAAAATCAGCTTGGGAAACATTTCTGATGATATTATCAATAACTTCCAGAATATTATTTGCTTCATTAAAAACAGGTACGATGATGAGAATGTCTTTTCTGCCCTTTCTCCACCCCCATCTCAATAATAAGTTTCTTGAAATGTTCTTTGGGTTTTCCCATAAATCCTTTTCTTCCAGCCCAGCCATCAAATGGCGGAGGAGTAAAGTGAGTATCCCTTTTTTGCTAACACGGATTCTCATTTTTCCGAACTAAAGGCCCCTTTACCTTCTTTGTTAAAAATACTACAGGAAAAAACCCCACCCTGTCAACAGAAAGTCCATAAACAGCAAAATTTATTGATGAAGAATTCGTTATGATGGCATCAAAAGGAAAACAGGGCTTTACAGAGGAAACAAAAAACGCTCCCGACGGGATTTGAACCCGTGTCGCCGCCTTGAAAGGGCGGTGTCCTAGGCCAGGCTAGACGACAGGAGCGTGTTTCTCATGGTGAGCCGTGCTGGATTTGAACCAGCGACACCCGGCTTAAAAGGCCGGTGCTCTACCCCTGAGCTAACGGCTCATTCAAAAATAGTCTTGTATTTATAAAGGAAAATTTAAAAAGAGTCAATATTAAGGGAATAAACTACATATAATCTATCAGAGTTTCTCGAATCTAAGAATAATCCATCTTCCCCTGTGAGTGATATTAGTCTCTGGATTGGTAAGCTCGTACTGCCTCATATAGACCTTATAGTTTGCTTCATTCCCATTACGAAGGACTTTTATTTCAACTTCTTTCTTATGAACATCCCCCTGGAACTGTCTGATTCTAGGAAAATCACCTCCCAGAGAAAAAAGGGCAATTTCTTGTTCTCTCTCTGCAGCTTGCTCTAATTCATTATATTCTTTTTGAAGTTGTTTGTAATCTTGGTAAAGTTTATTATACTTCTCTTCTGCCTCGTTGAATTTATTTATATTCGCTCTAGTGCGCCGTCTTTCCATCTCAAATTTGGCGGCATCCATCTCATCCCTGGCATTAAGAGTCTCTGCGGTCGCATCCTCGACTTTTTTCTTAAGCTCCTTTTCTTTTTTATCCATTTCAGAGAGCTCAAATGGTTCTACATACTCTTCTGAAACCTCAACAATTTCCCAGGAATCAAACTCAAAGTCAGCTGGTTCAATAGCCATAGTGGAAAGAGTATTCAAGTCATTAAGAGACATTGCGTGAAAATACCTCTCTAAGAGGGCCTCCTCTGGACTAGAGGAACAACTATGGATAATAAATATCAGAAGCACAATCCCTAAATAAGAGAAAATCTTCTTATTCATTTTTCCTCCTTCCTTCTCATTTTCCTAAATTTTACTTTGTTTTCAAGTAAAAAAGCAAGTTTAAAAAGGGTGTTTTCTTGAAAAAAATTCCCTATGACCTGAATTCCCAGAGGCAATCCCCGTTTATCAACACCTATGGGAACTGAAATAGCAGGCAGACCTGCAAGATTCACAGGGGCTGTATATATATCACTATAGTACATTTGAATAGGGTCTTTTTTTGAGCCGATTGAAAACGCTGCTTCAGGAGTGGTGGGCGTCAAAATTGCATCCACCTTATCAAAAGCTTTTTCAAATTCTCTCCGTATTGCTATTCTGTGCTGCTCAGCTTTCACATAAAATGACTCGTATTTCCCTGAACTCAAAACAAATGATCCAATAAGTATCCGTCTCTTGACTTCTTCTCCAAAACCTTTTGTTCTCGAATTTATATACATCTCTTCCACATTATTTTCATCCCATCCTCGAAATCCATACCGCACCCCATCAAATCGGGCGAGATTGGAACTCGCTTCAGATGGGGCAATGATATAATAACACATGAGAGCATATTCCCAAGAGGGAAATTCCAACTCATAAAGTTCGGCTCCGCAATCCTTTAAAAAATTTAACATCTTGAAATACAAATCTTTTACATCAGGTTCACATTCATCCAACATTTTTTCTTTCAGATATCCTGCTTTTATCGATTTCAGGCTTTTTCCCATTTCTTTCTTATAATCAGGAACTTTCAATGAAGAAACAGTGGAATCTTTGGGATCTGGGCCAGAAATAATCTGAGTTAAAACAGCACAATCCTCCACGGAAAGAGTTAAAGGCCCTATCTGATCCAAGGAAGAAGCAAAGGCAACCAATCCATAGCGAGAAATACGACCGTATGTAGGCTTCATTCCCACAAGTCCGCAAAAACAAGCTGGTTGTCTCACCGAACCTCCACTGTCAGAACCAAGGGCAGCACAAGCTTCACCCGCAGCAACTGCTGCTGCGGACCCGCCACTGGAACCTCCGGGAACTGATTTCAAATCCCATGGATTCCTTGTGATGAAAAATGCTGAGTTTTCTGTTGAAGAACCCATAGCAAACTCATCCATATTTGTTTTACCCATGATAACGGAATCTTCGGACAATATTTTTTCGACAACAAATGCGTTATAAGGAGAAGTATAGTTCTTCAACATCTTTGATCCACAAGTAGCAGGAAAATCTTTTACCATTATATTATCCTTTAAAGCAATAGGTATTCCTGCAAGTCTTCCTTTTTTCTTTTTTCGATCAATCTGTCTTGCTTTTTTTAGTGCGAACTCATACATAGGAGTGATAAAAGCTGAAATCTCTTTTTCTTTATCCTGGAGTCTCTCAACAAAAGAAAAAACCACTTCTTCAGCTTTCAATTCTTTATTCGAAATCAATTTCTGTATTTCCGTAATACTCATCTCATTTATATTCATTTGGATTTTATAACTTTAGGCACATGGAAATACCCATCCTTACTTTCCGGAGAGTTGGAAAGAGCTTGATGGATTGCAAAAGATGACCCTATTTCATCTTTTCGCAACGTGCCAAGACGGCATAAGGATTGATGAAAGACTGATTCTTTCTTTAAAGGGAGCGCTCTTTCCAGCTCAGCAATCCAGTCAACAATCCTTTTTAGTTGGGAGGAAAGTCTGTTTTTTTCTTTTTCTGATAACCTCAAATGAGAAGAAGCGCAGAAATAGTGGAAGTCAAAATCAGCATCCATACAGAAAAATTATAAAAAATAATGCTCCATAAATCAATTATGGGCTGAATCCATTTTTTTATTGACAAAGCAAGAATTTCTAAATAGAATTGATATGCAGGAAGTAATTATAATTATAATTAATTTAGAATTGTTATTTATTGATGTAGGAAAGAGTCTCTCAAAAAGAAATGCCTTAAAGAAGACTTCTTATCCATTGTGAGCTTCAGCTCACAAACATTAAAAAGTTATGAGTAATCAAATTTTTTCTTATATCTCACCTAAAAAACACACCCATTACCCAAAATTATTTTTTAAGGAGGATTTATGGAAACCCAGGAAAAAGTGTATTTTGAAGAAGAACTAAACCATGACTTTTTAGACACCATAAAAGAGCTCAGTCACTGCAAAGAAATAGACCAATGCATTCAGTGCGGAACATGTTCCAGCTCCTGTCCTGATGCTACTTATATGGATTTAACTCCGAGAAAAATCATGGCTCTTACCAAAGGTGGCTTTGAAGATACGGTATTGAAAAGCTTCACTCCATGGCTTTGTGCTTCCTGCTACAGCTGTCAGGTCCGCTGCCCTTCCAAAATTAAAATCACTGATGTGATGTACGCCATAAAGAGAGTGGCGATTGAGAAAAATGTGTATCCCACCAGATTTCCTATTCCCGTTATGTATAAAGAAATGCATAAAATTCTGACCAAAAACGGACGAAGTTCAGAGCTATGGCTTATGCTGAATCTTTATCTTAAGACTTTAAATCCCTTCGGCCTTATAAAAATGGCTCCTTTAGGACTGAAATTAATGAAAACAGGACGAATGAGTTTAAAAAAAGAGTCTATCAAAAACAAAAAACAACTAAAAAAGCTTTTGAAAGCCATAAAGGAGGAAGCCTGATGAAGGAATACATATATTACCCGGGATGCTCTGTAAAAACCAATGCCAAGCACTATGAGGAATCCATCCTCCCTGTTTTCAAAATCCTCGGAATGGAACTGGAAGAACTGCCTGACTGGAACTGCTGCGGTGCTACAGCTTCAATGTCTGTAGATGATGAAAAAGCCGCAGCCATAAACGGACGCATTCTTTCCATTGCAGAAAAAGCAGGAAAAGATATCATTGCCCCTTGTGCGGCTTGCTATCTTTCCTTAAAAAAAGCTAATAACTTTCTCAAGGGAGACTCTAAAGAATCAGAAAAAATCCTATCTAAACTCAAAGAACTAGGGCTGGAATATAAAGGAACCATTAAAGTCAAACACCCTGTAGAAGTTCTAGTCAAAGAAATCGGAGTAGATCAGATAAAAGAAAAAGTTCACCATGAGCTTAAGGGACTTAAAGTAGCTTCCTATTATGGCTGTCAAGTGGTGAGGCCTTTCAAAGAGTTTGACGATATGGATTATCCAGAAAGCATGGATGCCCTTCTCCAATCATTGGGTGTGGAAACCGTTAGCTTCACAGCCAAAACCAAATGCTGTGGAGGAGCCCTTACTGCAAATCTTGAGGAATTAGGAGCTCGGCTTAATTATGTCATTATCAAAGAAGCCCAAAAAAAAGGTGCGGATGCTATTGCCACACTGTGTCCGCTTTGTCTTTTTAATCTAGAAATAACCCAAGATAAAATATCAAAAATATATAAGGAAGATTTTAAAATGCCCATTCTATTTTTCAGCCAACTCATGGGATTGGCATTTGGCTTTTCTAAAGAGGAGATGGGATTTTCACGTTCCCTCATTCCCATAAAACAAATTTGGGACAAAATCCAAATGGGAGGAATCAATGTCTGATAACGGTCAACCAAGAATTGGAGTTTTTGTTTGTCACTGCGGAGCTAATATCGCCAATAAAGTAAATGTCTTTGATGTGGCTGAATTCGCCTCAAAGCTTGAAAATGTCGCCTTTGCCACAGAATATAAATTTATGTGCTCGGATCCTGGACAGGACCTCATAAGAAAAAGCATAAAAGAACATAATCTGAACCGAGTCATTGTGGCGTCCTGTTCTCCTTTGATGCACGAACCAACTTTCAGAAGTGTCACCTCTGAAGGAGGACTTAATCCTTTCTTTTTTCAGATGACCAATATCCGTGAACAAGTCTCTTGGGTAACCAAAGACCCGGAATCCGCCACAAAAAAGGCAAAGACACTTATTTCTGCAGCTGTAAAAAGAGTGGCCTTGCATGAACCTTTAGAGAGAAAAGAAGTTCCTGTCAGACCTGAAGTTCTTATTTTAGGCGGAGGCATTGCCGGTATACACGCGGCTCTAACCTATGCTAATTCAGGGAAAAAAGTCTATTTGGTGGAGAAAGAAGCCTCCGTAGGAGGTCATATGTCCATGCTCGATAAGACATTTCCTACTTTAGACTGTTCCGCTTGCATACTGACCCCTAAGATGTCTGATATAGGAAAACATCCAAACATAGAACTTTTAACCTGGAGTGAAGTCAAAGAAGTCTCAGGTTATGTGGGTAGCTTTAAAGTAAGAATCAATAAGAAAGCAAGGTATGTGGATGTGGATAAATGCAACGGTTGTGGAATGTGTTGGGAAAACTGTCCCACTTCCATCACTCCTACTGAAAGAATCATAAAAAAAGGTGATATCACCATAAAAACAGTTCATAAAGAAAATTAATTTAAAATGACTTTAAAAGAAATAATCCATTTGCTTCAGGCTGAACTAATCTGCGGAGAATCTCACATCAACGATCAAATTGAATTTGCGGGTGGCTCAGACCTGATGAGTGATGTATTAGCCTTTGCAAAACCTGGGATACTTCTTCTCACTGGCCTGAGTAACTCACAATCTGTACGAACAGCAGACATCATAGGAGCCAAAGCCATTGTTTATGTCCGAGGAAAAAAGCCTGATCCTGAAGGAATAGAACTGGCTAAAAAGAAAGATATCCCTATACTCCTTACTGACTTTATGATGTATACTGCTTGTGGTTTGTTATACAGCCACAAACTGTCCGGAGTATATCCTGAACCCAGCAAAAAATCATGAAAGACAAAGAAAACGTCCTGGCTCAAAAATTTGAAATCAAGGGAAGAGATTTCGGTCGAGCAGGCAATATCTCAAGCAAAATCAAGGAAATCCTTCAGGAAACGGGGATATCGACATCCATTATAAGACGTGCAGCTATTGCCACATATGAAGCAGAAATGAATGTGGTGATGTATGCGAATAAAGGTATCTTTTATTTCAGTCTTGATCCAGACTCAATCCGCCTAAAAATCGATGATAAAGGATCCGGAATAAAAGATATCGCCCTTGCCATGAAGGAAGGATACTCCACAGCCACAGAAGAGTACAGAGAAATGGGCTTTGGGGCTGGAATGGGTCTTCCCAATATAAAAAAGAACGCTGATAAATTCACTATATCATCGCACCCCGGAAGGGGAACTAGCCTTGAAATCCTCTTTTTCCTCAATGATTCGGAGTCATTATGAACCATTACCTTCATTTTGTCAGAGTAGACCAAAACAAATGTTTGGGAAGGATGAAGTGTATGCGCGTCTGCCCCACACAAGCCATAAGAGTAAAAGGAGGGAAAGCAAAAATCGATGAGGAAAAGTGTATTGATTGTGGAGAATGTATCACAGCCTGCCCTACAGAAGCTATTGTCCCTCTTACTGACCCCTTCGGAGAGCTGACAAAATTCAGACATACTGTTGCCATCCCCTCCCCTGCGCTTTATGCTCAGTTCGGTCAAAAAATCACCCCTGGCAAAATTTTAAACGGCCTCAAGAAATTGGGGTTTGATGATGCCTATGACCTGGCCTTTAGCTGTGGAGAAGTCAGTTTTGCCCTTCAAGAATATCTCAGAGAAAACGAAGAAACAAAACCATTAATCATCAATACATGTCCTACTGTGGTGCGCCTTATTCAAGTCAAATACCCCTCCTTGATCAATCATATCACTCCTATAGATATCCCAAGAGAAATTGCCGGACGGGAAGTCAAACAGAAAAAATCCAAACAATACGGACTTAAGGATAAAGAAATTGGAGCCTTTTACATAACCCCTTGTCCGGCAAAAATGATCTCCATAAAACAACCTGCTGAGAAAGAAAAGTCATATCTTGATGGCGCTATTTCCATATCGGATATATACGGGCCGCTTCTATCAGCAATGGAAAACAGCGATAGTGAAGAATCTGATGAATCTATAGATAACCTCTGCATTTTGGGATTAGGTTGGGCTATGGCCGGTGGGATAAGCCGTACACTCAAACTAAAGAATTCACTGACTGTTTCGGGTCTCCCAGAAATCCTCAAAGTATTCGATGATATGGAAAGGGGGAAACTACAGCATATCGATTTTATTGAGGCATACTCCTGTCTCCAGGGATGCATTGGAGGTTCTCTCACTGTAGAAAATCTTTATATATCCTACAATAAAGTCCTTCGACTTATTGAAGAACTTGAATTGAAAAAAATAAAAAAATGCCCGGATGTCAGAGAAGTGCGCAAAAAATACTCAGAGGGTTATTTCTTTAAAAAACACAAGCTTCGTCCTCGGCCTTTAAAGCCTCTCAACGACGACCTGACCGAGGCCATAAAAAAAAGAAAAGAAAAAGAAAAACTTTATAAAAAACTACCCAAAATCGACTGTGGGGCTTGTGGATCTCCCACTTGCGAAGCTTTTGCCGAAGATGTTGTGAAAAAAGAAAGCTCTATTCTTGACTGTGTATTTATGCTCCCCAAAAAACTCAGGGATTTATCCAAAGAACTTTCAGGACTACTGAATAAAACAAAACCCATAAACAATACAGAACAAAATAATATCAAACATGAAGAAAAGGGCAAATGAAAATGAAATTAAATAAAATCAAAAAAGAACTCAATCTAAAAATGCTTACTCCAGACATATCTCTAGACAATGAGGTAAAAGGTGGTTATACCAGCGACCTCCTTTCGGATGTTATGGCCAACAGTAAAGCAAAGTATATTTGGATCACTCTGCAGGTCCATCTCAATATAGTGGCTGTGGCAAAATTAAAAGAACTCACGGGTATCATTATTGTTAACGGAAGAAAACCAGATCCAGATACCTTAAAAAAAGCCGAACAAGAAAGCTGTCCTGTTTTCGCTACCTCAAAAACTGCTTTTGAAATATCAGGAGAACTATATCAATTATTGAAAGGTGAATGAGAGAAAATGCTGAGAAAAGTTAAAGCTGATCTTCATATTCATACCTGCCTTTCGCCCTGCGGAGACCTGGAAATGTCACCCCAGAACATTGTCAGCCAAGCCAAAACAAAGAATATCGATTTATTAGGAATATGCGATCATAATTCCGCAGAAAACGTCTCTGCTTTAAGAAAAGCTGCTAAAAAGTTCAAAATCCAGGTTCTCCCCGGAATAGAGGTAACCACCCAAGAGGAAGTCCATATATTAGCGCTTTTTAATAAAATATCATCTGTAGCTAAACTGCAGGAAATTATATACCAAAACCTCCCAGGAGAAAACAACGACAAAACATTTGGAATGCAGGTTGCAGTCAATGAGATCGGCGAAGTCCTTCATTTCAACAGACATCTTCTCATCGGCGCCACCACCATTCCTTTAGAAGAAATTATTAAGCTCATCCATTCTTTAGATGGTCTTGCTATTGCCTCACACATAGACCGTGAGGCTTTTAGTATCATAAGCCAGTTGGGATTTATTCCTGATACCATTGAACTTGATGCTCTAGAGGTTTCTCCTTTGATCTCTTTATCAGAAGCAAAAAAAAGATATAAGCCAGAACTCCCCCTAGTATGCTTCTCCGACGCTCACTTTCTTAAGGAAATCGGTCAGTGTTATACCTTTTTTTATATAGAAAAAACCAGTATTCAAGAAATAAAGAAGGCCTTCCTCAATCAAGGAGGGAGAAAAATAACTCATTGAAGAAATAAAATGGAAGATATTTCCTTACACATTTTAGACGTTGCTGAAAACTCAATCAAAGCAAAAGCTAAAAATATAAAGATAAAGTTCTATGAAAACACGAAAAATGATAAGACTACATTGGAAATCTCAGATGATGGAGAGGGGATGGATAAAAAGACTCTAAACAGATCCCTAGACCCATTTTTTACTACTAAGAATACTCGGACAGTTGGACTAGGTCTTTCTTTACTTTCAGAATCGGCCAAAGCAGCCAATGGGACATTTTCTATAGAATCAGAGCCGGGAAAAGGGACCCACTTGAAAGCCGTGTTTCAAACCAGTCATATTGATAAAAAACCCATAGGAAATATGGCTTCCACTCTTATTTCAATCATATCAGGATATCCTGACATCAATCTCATCTATATTCATAAATTTAATGGAAAACAATATAAGCTTGATACAAAAGAAATAAAATCACAACTAAACGGCATTCGGATCAACTCTCCGGAAGTTCTTAAATTACTTAAATCAAATATAAAAAAAGGAATTGACTCTATCAGGAGGCAAAAATGACACAGGATAATATTACAGAGATCATTGGTAAATATGAAGCAGACCAAAGTTCTCTCATCGCTGTTCTTCAGGACATCCAAGAACATTTGGGGTATTTGCCAAAGGATACATTGAGTCAAGTATCAAAAGAACTCAACGTTCCTTTAAGCCGGGTTTTGAGCTTGGCTACTTTTTACTCAGCTTTCAGCCTACAGCCCAAGGGAAAACACCCCATTCATGTATGCATGGGAACAGCCTGTCATGTCCGAGGAGCTCAGCCTGTTCTAGAGGCTTTTGAAAGAGAATTAGGCATCAAAGAAGGAGACACAACAAAAGACCTGAAATTCAGCCTGGATACTGTCAGGTGCGTAGGCTGTTGTGGCCTTGCTCCAGTAGTGATGATGGGAGAAGATGTCCACGGGAAAATTTCTCAGTCCAAAGTTTCTAGAGTTCTTAAAAAATATAAATAACGAAGGAGGATTATCATGCCAAAGCTAACCATTGATGACCTGAAAAAAATAAGGGAAAAGACAAAGCGCCGAACAGAGCTCAGGGAAGATGGAGATTACAGAGCTAAAATCACCGTCCATATGGGCACATGTGGTATCGCAGCTGGAGCGCGGAAAATAATGAATGCCTTTATGGAAGAACTGGAAAAAACCGACGCCACTGACATCCTGCTCACTAACTCAGGATGCGCTGGTCTTTGCAGCAAAGAACCCATGGCTACAATTGAAATCTCTGGACAGGCTCCCGTCAAGTATATTGAGCTTACAGAAAAAAAGGCAAAAGAAATATTTCAAAAACATGTTATGGAAGGAAATTTAATAAAAAAATATGCCTTGGGAAAAGGGAGTGAAAAAACAGACGCATAAAAGGAGTCGACTATAATGGAAAAAGAAAATGAAAAAGCTTACCGCATGCACCTTATGGTATGTGCTGGCACAGCCTGTGTCTCAAACAACTCTTTTGAAATAAAAGATGCTCTTGAAAAAGAGATAAAAAAACAGGGATTGGAAGATGAAATACTGGTAGTCACAACCGGCTGCAATGGATTTTGTGAAAGAGGCCCTCTGCTTGTTGTCCAGCCGGGAAATATCTTCTATCAACAACTCGAGAAAAAGAACATTCCTCATCTTGTAGAAGAGCATTTCTTAAAGGGACGTCCAGTCAAAAAACTGATGTACAAGCCACCCAAAGAAAAATCTCCCGTCCCTGTGCTGAGTGATATAAACTTTTTCAAAAAACAAGTTCTCGTAGCATTGAGGAACAGAGGACTTGTGGATCCGGAAAAAATAGATGAATATATTGCCAGGGATGGATACAGTGCTCTAGCCAAGGCTCTGACAGAGATGAAGGCTGAACAAATATTAAATGAGGTTAAGAATTCCGGATTGAGGGGAAGAGGAGGCGGAGGATTTCCTACAGGAATCAAATGGGAATTTGTCCGAAAAGCTTCCACTTCCAATGGCGGAGAAAAATACATCGTATGCAATGGAGATGAAGGCGACCCGGGCGCGTTTATGGACCGAAGCATTCTAGAAGCAGACCCTCATTCAGTCATTGAAGGAATGATCATCGGAGCTAAGGCCATGGGAGCCAATAAGGGCATTGTTTATGTGCGAAATGAATACCCATTAGCTGTATCCAGACTTAATACAGCTCTCAGACAAGCTAGGGATTATGGCCTTCTTGGAAAAGACATATTAGGATCAGGATTTGATTTTGACATCAAAATTGTCCGAGGAGCTGGAGCTTTTGTTTGCGGCGAAGAAACAGCTTTGATGGCTTCTATAATGGGCCGTTTAGGGGAACCCAGACCAAGGCCACCGTATCCAGCTGAAAAAGGTTTATGGGGTCATCCTACCTGTATCAATAATGTAGAGTCCTGGGCTAATATTCCCACCATCATTAATCGTGGAGCCAAATGGTTTTCAAGCATAGGAACTGATACCAGCAAAGGAACCAAGGTGTTTTCTCTAGTCGGAAAAATAAATAATACCGGGTTAGTGGAAGTTCCTATGGGGATAACCCTGAGAGAAATCATCGAAGACATAGGAGGAGGAATCCCTGAGGGAAAAAAATTCAAAGCCGTACAAACCGGAGGGCCTTCCGGTGGATGCATCCCTTCAGAAAAAATCGACCTTCCCATAGATTATGAAAGTCTCACTGAAGTGGGCTCTATGATGGGTTCCGGCGGAATGGTAGTTATGGACGAAGACACATGCATGGTGGATGTAGCCAAGTATTTTATCTCTTTTACCCAAAACGAGTCCTGCGGCAAATGCACTCCTTGTCGTGAGGGAACCAAAGCCATGTATGAAATTCTTGACCGAATTACAAAAGGCGAAGGCCTAGAAGAAGACATTGACCTGCTCGAGGACCTTGCTAAGTCCATAAAAGACTCAGCCTTATGCGGACTTGGCAATACGGCTCCAAATCCTGTGCTCACTACTCTCCGATACTTCAGAGATGAATATGAGGCGCATATTAAAGAGAAAAAATGTCCGGCTCATGTATGCAGAGAACTAAACACTTACTATATTGACGAAGAAACCTGTCTTAAAAAGGGCCACGGGTGCGACATGTGTCGGAAAAACTGTACTGCTGATGCCATCATAGGTGAAACCAAAACAGCCCATAAAATCAATCAAGAAAAATGTATCAAGTGCGGCGTTTGTTATGATGTATGCCGTTTCGATGCGGTAAAAGTAAAGTAGAATAAGGAGGAAACAAATGGTTAACTTGACTATAGACGGCAAAAAAATCCAGGTCGAAGAAGGGACTACCATTCTTCAGGCTGCTGAAAAAAACGACATTTCAATACCTACCTTGTGTTACCATCATCTTCTCGAACCTTATGCAGCCTGCAGAGTATGTGTGGTCGAAGTCATAAAAAAAGGTAATTCAGAAATCGTGACCTCTTGTAACACCAAAGTTCAGGAAGGGGTTGAAGTCAAGACAAGTTCAGAAAGAGCCCTGCGAGCAAGGAAGCTTAATGTTGAGATGCTCATGGCTCAAGCTCCTGATGCAGAACCAGTTAAGCAGATCGCACAAGACTTAGGGATAGAAAAGACAAGATTTACGGTTAAGGATCCTGATGAAAAATGTATTCTTTGTGGTCTGTGTGTTCGGGCTTGCGAAGAAGTTGTAGGGGCTAGTGCCATAAGTTTTAATGAACGGGGAGCTGATCGGTTCGTTTCCACTCCTTTTAGCGAAGAATCAGAAGACTGCGTAGGATGCGGCGCTTGCGCCTTTTTCTGCCCCACAGAAGCTATTACTTTAGAGGATATTTATGGAAGAAAAGTTGTCCATGAAGAGATGGATCTGGGCCCTAACTCTGCCATCCGGGTGCCCATTCGACAGGCTGTTCCCATGGTTCCTTTTGTAGACGAGGAAACCTGCATTCATTTTAAAACAGGCGGATGTCAACTTTGCGAAAAAGTCTGTGAGAAAGAAGCAATCGATCATGACATGGAAGATGAAGAAACAGAAATTGAAGTAGGCAGTATCATTATTGCTTCAGGATTTAAGCCTTTTGATCCCAAGAGAATTCCCTCCTTAGGATACGGAAGGTTCGAAAATGTGATCACAGGACTAGAATTTGAAAAACTAAACAATGCATCGGGCCCCACGGGCGGAGAAATACTTATGGCCAATGGAGAAAAACCCAAATCAGTAGGGCTTATCCATTGTGTGGGTTCAAGGGATGAAAACTATAATCCTTACTGTTCTCGAGTTTGCTGTATGTATTTGCTAAAATTTGCCCATTTGCTCAAGGAAAAGACAGATGCCACTGTCTATGACTTTTACATTGATATGAGGTCCTTTGGAAAGGGATATGAAGAATTCTACCACCGGCTCTTAGAGGAAGGGGTTAAATTTGTGAGAGGTAATGTTTCAGAAATTACAGATATGGCGGTCACAGAAAAAGAAGAAGGGAAACTGATCCTACGGGTGGAAGATACCCTCATCGGCGCTATGAGAAGAATTCCCGTGGATATGGTGATACTCGGAACAGGACTGGAGCCCGGACTCAGCCAAGGAGATATTGCTAGAATCTTTAACATCAGTACCAGTCAAGATGGTTTCTTTTTGGAAAGACATCCCAAACTCGCTCCTGTTTCCACGGCTTCAGATGGCGTATTCTTAGCCGGGACTTCTCAAGGACCCAAAGATATCCCGGATACAGTGGCTCAAGCAGGAGCCGCAACATCAGAAGCCCTAGCCTTAGCCGATAAAGGGAAATTTGAACTCGAGCCTGTAACAGCGGAAATTGATAAAGAACTCTGCGCCGGCTGTCAAATATGTGTCAGCCTGTGTCCTTTCACTGCCATAACCTACAATGAAAAGGAAGGAATTTCGGAAATAAATGATGCTCTTTGCAAAGGTTGTGGAACCTGCGTTTCAGCCTGTCCCTCCGGCGCTTCCCAACAGAGGCATTTTCGAGACAACCAGATACTTGCTGAAATAGAAGGCATTTTTATTGAATAATCCACAAAACCAAAATGCTCTTTTAAAATGATTCTAAATCATCTATAATGTCTAGTCATTCTTGCAAAAATTAAAAATAAGACCACAAAACGAGGAGGTTTTATATGAGTGACAAATCTTTCGAGCCTAGACTGGTTGGCTTTTTGTGCAACTGGTGTTCGTATACCGGAGCTGACCTTGCTGGGACTTCTCGGATGAATTATGCGCCGAACTTAAGTATCATCAGAGTTATGTGCAGCGGCAGGGTAGATCCCCAGTTCGTTCTCAAGGCTTTTAAGGAAGGCGCCGATGGAGTGTTGATATCCGGATGTCATCCTGGAGACTGCCATTATCAAGAAGGAAATTACAAAGCATTGAAAAGACACAAGCTGCTCTCAAGAATGCTCGAACAAATGGGAATAGAGAAAGAGCGATTCAGACTGGAATGGGTATCCGCTGCAGAAGGAGAAAAATTCCAGAGAGTCTGCAATGACTTTACTGATCGAATAAAAAAACTAGGACCATTAAGTTTAAACGGGGGCAAAAAAAATGAGCAATGACAAACCAAAAGTCGCTTTTTACTGGTGTGCCTCATGTGGAGGATGTGAAGAAGCCGTGGTAGACCTTGCTGAAGACATATTAAAAGTCACTTCAGCGGTGGATATTGTCTTCTGGCCTGTAGCTCTGGACTTTAAGAGAAAAGATGTAGAAGCCATGGAAGATGGATCTATAGCTGTGAGTTTCATTAATGGTGCGGTGAGGCTCTCTGAACAAGAAGAAATGGTCAAACTTCTTCGTAAAAAATCCGGGTTAGTGGTCGCCTTTGGCAGTTGTTCTCATTTAGGTGGCATTCCTGGGCTGGCAAATTTTTGGGACAAGAAATCCATATTTGATTATGCCTATCTCAAATCTCCTTCCACCAAAAATCCTGAAAAGGTTGTTCCCTTGGAAAAATCAGAATTTGAAGGGAAAGAATTAGAACTTCCTAGTTTTTATGATACTGTTTTTGCTCTAAACCAGGTTATAGACGTTGATTATTATCTTCCCGGCTGTGCACCCCCCAAAGATTTGATAGTGAATGCGGTTAATGCTATTCTGGAAGGAAAACTTCCCTCCAAAGGAACTGTTTTGTCCCCAAATAAATCTTTATGCGATGAGTGTGACCGCAATGATTCCAAACCTGATAAACTCACCATCAAAGAAATCAAACGTCCTTGGGAAGTGGAACTCGACCCAGAGGAGTGCTTTTTAGCCCAAGGTGTCATCTGCATGGGCCCAGCCACAAGAAGCGGTTGCGGTCAGAGATGCATCACAGCCAACATGCCCTGTAGGGGATGTTTTGGTCCCTCTGACCAAGTTTTTGATCAAGGAGCTAAATTTCTCTCCGCTCTGGCATCCATCATTGAGACAGATGACGAAAAAGAAATCGATAAGTTAATGGACAGCATCGTTGATCCTGCAGGAACTTTTTACAGATTTAGTCTCCCTGCATCTATCCTCAGAAGAAAGAAAATGGAGGCAACAAAATGACTGAGAAAATAACTATAGATCCCATCACACGTCTCGAGGGACACGGTAAAATTGAAATCTTTCTTGATGATAAAGGCGATGTGGATAAAGCCATGCTTCAAATTCCGGAACTCAGGGGATTTGAACAATTTGCGGTAGGACGCCCCGCAGAAGAGATGCCGAGAATCACACCCAGGATTTGCGGTGTCTGCCCTACAGCTCATCATATGGCTTCAACAAAAACCCTAGATGACCTTTTCCACGTCGAACCTACGCCAACAGCTAAAATGATAAGAGAATTGATCTATAACGCCTTTCAATTCGAAGATCATACCCTGCATTTCTTTTTCCTGGGAGGTCCTGACTTTGTAGTAGGTCCCCAGGCTAATGCCGGAGAAAGGAATATATTAGGAGTCATCGGAAAAGTTGGAGAAGAAATAGGATTAAAAGTCATAAAAGCCAGAAGAGAAGCAAGAGATATGATCAACCATCTAGGAGGGAAGATAATCCATCCTGTTTGCGGTCTTCCAGGTGGTGTTTCTAAAGGACTGGATGAAGAACACAGAAAAGAGTTCCTGAAACAGGCTAAGGGTATCGTGGAATTCTCTCAATTCGCATTAAAAATATTCGACGATGTGGTGTTGCAAAACAAAGAATATGTGAATATTGTGGTCGGTGATGCCTATCAGATAAAAACCTATTATATGGGACTTGTGGACAATGATAACAAGGTGAACTTCTATGACGGCGACATCCGCGTTGTGGATCCGGAAGGAAAGGAATTTGCAAAATTCCAGGCCCGCGATTATCTCAAACATATTGAAGAGCATGTGGAGCCCTGGACATACATAAAATTCCCTTATCTCAAAAACGTGGGGTGGAAAGGATTTGAAGAAGGAAAAGACAGTGGTGTCTATAGAGTGGCACCATTAGCTCGACTCAACGCTTCTGACGGCATGGCGACTCCTCTTGCTCAAGAAGCCTATGAAAAGATGTATGACGTCCTGGGAGGAAAACCATCTCATCACACACTGGCCTTTCACTGGGCCCGTCTCATAGAAGCTCTCCAAGCAGCAGAATCCATGGTTCAGCTCCTTGAAAATAAAGACATTACAGATTCTAATATCCGCAATATCCCCACAGAAACACCTGATGAGGGAGTGGGGGTAGTAGAAGCTCCCAGAGGAACGCTGTTTCACCACTATAAAACAGACGAAAAAGGAATCATAGAAGAGGCCAATCTTATCGTGGCCACTGTAAACAATGCAGCCGCTATAAACATGTCCATAGAAAAAGCAGCAAAAAGCTTTATAAAAGGAGGAAAAGTCTCAGAAGGACTTCTGAATATGGCTGAAATGGGATTCCGTCCCTATGACCCATGCCATGCCTGTGGTACTCACTGTCTTCCTGGCGATATGCCCTTAAAGATCAATATTTATGACCACAGCGGTCAACTGGTGGAACAAATAAAAAGAGACAGAAAGAAGTGAGCTGATTCTTCCTCCTTCTTCAGCCAATACATCACCGAATCATTAACTTGAGTCGGTTAAATAAATACAGTATAATCAGTTTTATATCAACGAGTTCGTACGCATTCAATCAATGAAGATTCCTCACTTCACCATCAGAAAGAAAATCATACTGAGCTTTCTTTTTGTCATATTATTCGGTGGGATCATTACTCTAATCCTTGGTTCCAGACTTATCAGAAATACCCTCATTTCACAAGCCCAAGATAAGGTCAAACATGACCTTTCTTCAGCTTGGATGGTTTTTAATGAAAAAATAACAGACATCAAAGAACTGGTAAGTTTGACCTCAACAAGAAAATCCCTTCAGGAAAGCCTAAAAAGCAAAGACTACAGCCCTGTATACGAGTACTTGAACCGGTTAAGAAAAAAAGCAGGGCTGGATATTCTCAATGTGACCGATAACAAAGGAATTATTATCATCAGGACAAGAAATCCCAGTATAACAGGAGATAACAGATCCCAAGATGAAATCATCAAAAGAGCTTTATCAAAGCAAGTCACTGCTTCGCCACAGATCGCATCAAGAGAAATCCTGTTAAGAGAAGGAAAAGACCTTGCTGATAATGCAGCTATAGATATCAAGCCTACCCCCAAAGCATCTGAGTCTTCCCAAAAAAAAGAAACAAGCGGAATGATTTTGAAAGCGGCTTCTCCCATTCTGGATGAAAAAAACAATCTTCTTGGAGTTTTATATGGAGGTGTCCTTATAAACCGAAACTATGAGATCGTCGATAGTGTCAAAGAAATGGTTTATAAAGAGGAAAAATACAAAGGGCGCGAAATAGGAACTGCCACTATCTTCCAATATGACCTCCGCATATCAACTAATGTTAAAAACAAGGATGGTTCCAGGGCCATTGGAACAAGAGTCTCAAAAAAAGTAAGCGATGCGGTACTCAAAAACGGCAAGTCTTATATTGATAGAGCCTTTGTGGTCAATGACTGGTACATCACTGCCTATGAACCCATAAAAAACTTAAAGAATCATATCATAGGAATATTATATGTGGGTATGCTTGAAAAACCTTATATAGATACCGCTCACAAAGTCATGATAACCTTTACATTTATGGCTTCCATGCTGGTCATATTACTGCTAGTCCTGCTTTATTTTTCCACAAATCGAATTATAAACCCTCTCCTTAAAATTGTGGAAGCTACTCAAAAAATATCCAAAGGAGATCTTTCACATAAAGTAGAAGTCAATTCTACCGATGAAATAGGCTATCTTGCTCGATCATTTAATAAGATGACCGATGACCTTGATGCAGCGAACAACAAATTGATAGATTGGGGCAAAACTTTGGAAAAAAAAGTAGAAGAACGAACAAAAGAACTCAAAGAAATGCAAGCCCATCTTATTCAGTCTGAAAAACTGGCTTCTCTTGGAAAACTTGCCGCCGGAGTTGCCCACGAAATCAACAATCCCCTAGGGGGAATCCTCATATACAGCCATCTTATATTAGAAGACATAAACAAAGGAAGCCCTTTTTACGACAATCTAAGAAAAATAGTCAAAGAAACCACAAGATGTAAGGAAATCGTAAAAGGACTGCTTGAATTCGCTCGACCCAAAGAACCAGAAACCAGTATCGTCAATATTAACGATGTGGTTGAAAAAGCATTGTCTATCATGGAAACAAAAACCCTGTTTCAAAATATCAAAATAAAAAAGAATTACTCTTCACCCCTTCCCAAAATAACAGCGGACAGCGCCCAGCTCCAACAAGTATTTATCAACATAATCCTAAACGCTGCCGAAGCAATGGAGGGTCATGGATCCTTGACCATAGAAACCGGAGTCAATAATAAGGAAAACCAGATCTATATTCGTTTTCAAGATACAGGACCTGGGATCCCCGAGGAAGTAAAAAATAGGCTTTTTGAACCCTTTTTTACCACCAAAGAAGTGGGAAAAGGAACAGGTTTAGGGCTTGCCATTAGCTACAGTTTCATAAGGCAACACAATGGAACCATTGAGGTCAAAAGCAAAATAGATGAAGGTTCTACCTTTATTGTAAAACTGCCCATTAAAGATGAAAAAAGAAAATAATACCAAACCAAAAATTTTCATCATTGATGATGAAGAATCCATAAGGGATTCATGCTCCCAGGTATTGAAGAAAGAAGGATATTCAGTTTACACTTCCTCGGACGGTAAAGAAGCAGTCAATATTCTCAAGAGTTCCAAATTTGATGTGGTTTTACTTGACTTAAAACTCCCGGGAATTCCTGGACTCAAAATTTTGAATATAATAAAAAGCTCATTTCCTGAAATTCCGGTCATCATCATAACCGGATTTGCTTCCATAGAATCTGCTGTCAATACCATCAAACAGGGAGCTTTTGATTACTTGGCTAAACCATTCAGTCCAGAAGAGCTCCGCACCATGGTGAAAAAAGCCCTTAATACAGCAGAAACAAGATCAGTTTATCGAAACAGCAAAACTGTTGAGCCAGATGAGCTTTCTATGGTGGTAGGAAAAAGCAAATCCATGGAAAAAGTGATTGATATCATGAAGAGAGTCAGCCCCACAGAAAGCACCGTACTTATTACAGGAGAAAGTGGGACCGGTAAAGAACTTCTTGCTTCTGAAATACACCAACACAGCCAAAGAAAAAAGGCTCCTTTTGTGGTCGTGGACTGTGGAGCGCTGGTGGAGACTTTATTTGAAAGTGAACTCTTCGGACATGTCAAGGGCTCCTTTACTGGAGCTCATGTGACCAAACATGGACGTTTTGAAGTTGCTGACGGAGGCACCATATTTCTGGATGAAATAAGCAGTATAAGTATAAACATACAAGCCAAACTTCTGCGAGTCATTCAAGAACGTGAAGTCACCAGAATCGGAAGCACAAAGCCCATTAAAGTGGATGTTCGCATACTAGCTGCAACCAATGTCAGCTTAGCGGAACGAGTCAAACAGAACAAATTCAGGGAAGACCTTTTCTACCGCTTAAGTGTGGTTCCCATAAATATCCCTCCTTTAAGGGAAAGAAAAGAAGATATCCCCCCTCTTTTAGATCATTTCCTTCAAAAATACAATCAAAAATTATCAAAAAATATCAAAGGTTTCACCAATGAAGCCAAGAAGGCCATTATGGATTACGACTGGCCTGGAAACATCCGAGAACTGGAAAACACTATAGAAAGGGCTGTGGTGTTGACTCAAGTGAATAAAATCGGATTAGACGATCTTATCTATCATGGGATAGGCTCATCCCGTTCTATGCTCCACTCAATAGGAGGAAAAAATAAATCATTAGAAGAAGTTGAGAAAGAATACATCGAATCTGTTCTTAAGTCTCAACATGGGAATAAAAGCAAAACCGCTAGGATTTTGGGAATAGACAGAAAGACTCTTTATTCCAAAATAAAAAAATACAAAATAAAATAAACCTTCTTATGTAAAATATAAACACACAGTGTGGAATTTTTCTACATTCCTTCATTTTCCAAATCAAACGATTTTTCCTTCCTCAAACTTCATAAGCTTACCTCTTTTTAATTCAACAATTTAGACAACCAGAAAAAAATAATAATCCCTGATCATTCATTAGGCACATAACTTGCATGTTAATAATGAATGGTATGTGTATTGCTTTATTTAAAAAATAGAAAAAATCTTATGAAAACTAAAGGACACTCTAAATGAAAATCGTAAAATTAAAGAAAGAAAATCTAAATCCTTTCTTAGAAGAAATTACTAAGGAAGCGGACCTTTGGGCTCCAGTAAAAGAAGAACCGGACAGGCACAAGTTTGATGTTGTCCAAGACTTGAGCCAGATAGACCTAGACTATAAGAGGACAATTTTACCTCCTCGAAAGATTATACTCCCTCCTTCAATCAACATGTTTCGAGCTTCTGAAAAAGGATATCAAGAAGACTTCTCTCATGTCTCAAAGAAAATTATTTTTGGCATCCACCCCTGTGATATACACGGCCTTCTGATAATGGACAACTTCTTCACATATGAATTCTATGATCCCTATTATATGGAGTCCCGGAAAAACACTCTGATCCTCGGACACTCCTGCTGGCCGGATGAAAATTGTTTGTGCAAATCGACCAGAACTCACATCATCAAAGAAGGTTATGATCTCTTCTTTTCCAAACTTAAGGGCAAATACTTGGTATGGATTGGATCCAGCAAAGGAGACGACTTGATCAGGTCAAAGGCAGATTTGTTTGAAGAAGAAATATCCGATAAAGACATCCAAGAATATACGGAATGGAATGACCAGAGGGATGAAGCTTTCCAAATTGAAATCAATTTTGATTCTTTAGGAGACCTAATGGAACTCAAGTACAATGATCCTCTCTGGGAAAAAATAGGGAATGCCTGTTTAGCTTGTGGTTCCTGCACCAATGTGTGTCCCACTTGCAACTGCTACAATGTACAAGACAAACCAGTGCTGGAAAAAAATTTCTCTGAAATCAAAAGATGCTGGGATGCCTGTACTCTAGAAAGCTATTCTGAGGTAGCAGGAGAAGAAAATTTCAGAAAGAAACGCTCAGATAGACTGAAACTTTGGTATACCCACAAAATCCAGGCCTATATATCCAAATACGGAAAACCGGGTTGTGTGGGCTGCGGCAGGTGCTTGGTGACCTGTCCTGTTGATATCAATGTCAAAACAGTAGGCAAATACCTGGATGGAGAAAAGGTGGATGCCTTCTGGAATCGACTAAATCAAGAGGTGACAAAATGAATATACAAAATAAAGTCAGTCAATCCAAAAATCCATTTCTTCCTGAGCCAGCTCGAATCGTCCGGACTTATCACTTGACTGAAGACGTAAAATTCTTTCAGGTTCGGATCGCCGATATGGAAAAAGCCCTTTCTTTCAGATACAAAATCGGTCAGTTCGCCATGATTTCTGTCTTGGGAGCCGGTGAAGCACCTTTTTCCATCTCCTCCACTCCTTCTCGGCCAGGACTTCTCGAATTCTGTATCCGCAAAGCAGGTACTGTGACTGATGCGATTTTCAGACTCAAAGAAAACGATTTGATCGGAATCAGAGGTCCTTACGGCAATGGATTCCCTGTAGAACAGATGAAGGGTCATGACATATTGATTATAATGGGTGGTCTGGGAGCCGCTCCTCTCCGTTCTGTGCTGCTCTACTGTCTAGATAACCGAGACCGGTTCGGAAGAGTCATTCTTTTACATGGGGCCAAAAAGCCAGAAGAAATGCTTCTGAGAGACGAATTCTTCTCCTTAAAAGATCGAGAAGATCTGGAGTGCCAGCTTTGTGTGGATGTAGATGAGACCGGAACATGGTCCGAAGAAATAGGAGTGGTCACTTCTTTGATTCCTAAAATAAAGAATTTAGATCCGTCCAACACTTTTTCTTTGGTCTGCGGACCCCCAGTTATGTACAAATTTGTGTTAGAAGAGTTGCTGAAACTGAATATACCCAAAGACCAGATTCTGATGACCCTTGAAAGGCGCATGAAGTGCGGCGTGGGAAAGTGCGGGCACTGCGCTATAGATTATATTTATACATGTCTGGATGGCCCTGTTTTCACCTATTGGGATGTCATTCACATGAGAGAGCTCATCTAAGGGGGAAATAATGAGTAACCGCAAATTAAAAATCGGAATTTACGAATTAACAGGATGCGCTGGAGATGCACTCCTCATTCTGGACTGTGAAAAAGAACTGCTTGACATATTTAAAGCTGTTGATATCCAGTCTTTTTTGATGGCAAACAGTGAAAATACTGACGGAAAATTGGATATCGCTCTCGTAGAAGGATCGGTGAGTACAGAAAGAGAAATGGAAGAGCTCAAAGACATAAGAGAAAGAGCTGAAATTGTGATCGCTATTGGAATCTGCGCTACTGTGGGAGGTATCCAAGCAAGATTCACCAACCCAAAAGAGTGGGAAAAGAAATACAAAGAGGTCTACGGGGACATCAAAATGACTCATACCAAAGCGGTCCAATCTAAACCCATAGATGCCTACATAAAGGTTGATTATTATCTCCCCGGATGTCCTATTGGAAAAGATCAATTTTTAGAGTTATTCACTCGAGCTGTGAAAGGAAGTCTTCCCGAAAAATATCCTCGACCAGTGTGTGTGACATGCAAGTATAATGAAAATGACTGTCTTTTAAATAAAGGGATCCCCTGCTTAGGACCCTTGACAGCAGACGGATGCGGTTCCATTTGCCCCAATCATAATGTGCCTTGCTTTGGATGCTGGGGTCCGGTTGAAGGAGCCAACCTCACTTCTGAATATTTTCTTTTACAGGAGAAGGGGTTTGACATTGAATCCATAAAAAAGCGGATGGCGAACTATTCAGGTACAAAGTTGGTCGAATTTTTTAAACAATTAAAAAAGGAGTCAAAATGAAAAACATAAGTGTAGACCATCTAGCCAGAGTTGAGGGAAATGGAGGCATATCAGCTACTATTGACGGGAAAGTTGTATCCGACGTTAAATTCAGTATATACGAAGGTCCCCGTCTCATAGAAAAACTGACTTTAGGTCTCACTCCTGAAGAAGATGTCAGTATGTCCCCCAGGATATGTGCCATATGCACTCTTTCACATAAAAATGCGGTTCTTCGAGCTATGGAAAACGCACTCAATATCAAGATACATCCCAAGTCCTATCTATGCAGAGAGCTTATGCATATGGGAGAAATGATCGAAAGCCATTCACTCCATACTTATTACCTTGCTCTTCCTGATTACTTAGGATACCCAAATGCCATAGCCATGGCTTCAGAATTTGACTTTGAAGTCAAAATTGCCCTTGAGATGAAACACTTTGCCAATCATATCATGAAGGTCCTAAGCGGACGTTATATCCATGGCGAAAATCCCATCATTGGGGGCTTCGGCAAATTCCCCTCTAAAGAAGAACTTTTGTTTATCAAAAACAGAGCGATTCAATTTATGCCCTTCGTCAAAAAAACAGTCGAGCTGTTCTGTGGTCTTGATTATCCCGATGTCCCTGAACAGGACACAGTGTACGCCTGTTGTGAACCTGGAAACAATAATTATGGATTCTGGGGCGACGAAATATTGCTTTCTACGGGTGAAAAATTTTTCAGAGATGACTACCAAAAAGTGACCAATGAATATGTGGTTTCCCACTCCTACTGCAAACGCAGCCGATACAAAGGAGAGCCCTATTCAGTGGGTGCCTTGGCACGAGTGAACAACCTAGGAGATAGATTCAAGGGTGAAACAGGAAAGATGTATAAAAAATACTTCAACAAACGTTGGAAAGTGAATCCTCTGTTTCATAATGCAGCTCAAGCCCTTGAGATAAGTTATTGTTTTGAAAGAACCATTGAACTTGTAGATGAAATCCTCAAGTTCAAAGAAAATCCCAAGCCTGTTCCATACCAAACAAAAAATGGAAAGGGAACAGGACTTGTAGAAGCTCCAAGAGGATTGCTGATTCATCATCACGAAATCAAAGAAGGACGCGTTTCTTATGTTGATATCGTAACCCCTACAGCCCAAAACGCAGAGGACATCGAAAAATACTGCCATATCGCTGCACAAAAGCTTCTCGATTCAGGACAAGAAGATAAAATCAAAAAAAGGATGGAGATTGTTGTTCGGGCCTTTGATCCATGCATCAGCTGCTCGGCCCACATGGCAGAAGTGAATCACGCTCCTTCTGGCAACTGGAAAAAGAAACTGAAAGAGATCCGAGAAAATAATGTTCCTGTATATATCGGGGCTGGAAAGCAGGATCGCTGTGATGATGCCAGCGGCATAAAGATCGCGGAGAAACTTCGCCGTTTTGGATTTAAAGATGTATGGCTGGAAACCGATATTATAAGAAATGACAAACTCAAAGATTACAATGAAAAAAATACTCTCATTTTCTTTGACGCAGTGGACTTCAATGAAAAGCCCGGAAAAATAACCGTTCTTCCCCTTGACTTTATACTCAGTCACTCCAGCGTGAGTCACAAATTTATGCCGTTTTTGTCCAGCATCAAAAATCTGTCAATGCAGAGAAATGCTTATGTTGTAGGGATTCAGCCCGATTCAGTAGCCCAAGGAAATCAAATAAGCCCCTCTGTACAAAAGGCTATCCATAAAATCATAAATCAGTTAAGGAACTAATAATGATGAGAAGAATCGTCCCATGGGGTAGCCATTATATAATAGTGATTCCTCAATCGATCACTTCCCACCTATTTCTTCCTGCATCAATTTATAGCACCTCTGGACGATTTTCTTTTTTATAAATATTTTATTTTGAAGGGCTTGTCTGAGACAAGCCCTTCAACCCTAACAAGCCAAAATTTTTCGTTTTTGGGACTTGTTCAACCAATGTGTGGAATATTTCCACTTATATATAAAACATAAATAAGACAGACTTTTTTGGTTCTGATTGATATACATGTAATTTGTTTATTTATAACCAGTTAAGACATATATTTAAAATAAATAAGGATTTATTTAAACTGGCACAATTATTGCATCTTATAATATTCTGAGGATATCATAAATGGTAAATTCAAATAAAAAAATCCTAATTATCGATCCTGATAATGAAGACAGGGCCTCATTGTCATCATTTATTCAAAGTAAGGAATACCAAGTTGAAACAGGGACTGGGCTTACTGACGCCATAAAAAAAATCACAGCCAATCATTTTCATTGTGTTATAATGGCGGTCGAGCTTCCTGAAATGAAAGGATACGAAGCTGTCTCAATAATAAAGAATATAGACTCAGGCACAAAAATCATTATGACCACAAAAAAAAATACCAAAGAATTAGAGGCAAAAGTAAGAGAACAGGACATTTTTTATTATTTTATAAAATCTTTCGGTAAGGAAGAACTAAAACTGGCAATAAATAATGCTTTCAATAAATAAAGGAGAAATAAAATGGAAAACGCTAAAGCAAAAATTTTGATCATCGATGATGATCCTGATTTTAGAGATGCAATTATCCCCATCCTTCATTCAGCTTCATATGAAGCCATCACTGCTTCTAATCCTGAAGAAGGGAAAAAGAAAGTCCTCAAAGAAAAACCTGATCTTATACTTCTCGACATCATGATGGACAGTCTTTTCGACGGATTCTCTCTTTGTCATGCCATCAAAACTTCCAAAGAATTCAAATCCGTGCAAGATACTCCAGTGATTTTTATTTCCGCAGTTAAAGAAATGACAGGATCCAGATTTCAATTCAAAGGCGATAAAGAAGGAATGGAAGGTCCAGACGACTATATTGACAAACCTGTCAAAGCTGACGATTTAATCGAACGTATAGAAAGGCTTCTGAAAAAATGACTAAAGGAAAGGAAGGCCAGCCGCAACCTGGAGTACTTGATGAAAAAGAAAAGGAACTCAGAGATTCTTTCCTGCTTCAAGTAAAAAATATCCCCGGGGGGGAAAGCATAAAGAAGTGCATACAGTGCGGAACCTGTACAGCCACATGTCCGGTAAGCTATACCATGGATATCACTCCCAGGGAAATCATTGCTCTGTTTAGAGCTAAAGAGATTGATACCATACTCTCCAGCAGGACAATTTGGATCTGCGCTTCCTGTTATTCCTGTACTGTGCGGTGCCCCCAAGGAGTCAAAGTCACAGATATCATTTATAGCCTTAAAAGACTAGCTATAGAAAACGAGATTTATCCCAAGAAATTCCCTGTTTATGCCCTTTCTAACTCTTTTGTTTGGTTTGTCAATCGTTTGGGGCTGAGCTATGAACCTGGTCTTATACTTTCTTATTGTTTAAAAACAAACCCATTCAAACTTTTTGGAATGTTTCCTATGTTTATTAAGCTAGCCCTTAAGGGCAGGATAGGATTCTTCCCTAAAAAAATAAAAAATACAAAAAATTTATCTAAAATACTTAAGGAAGCAGAGATACTAGAAAACATTATTCCTATGCAGGAATCATAAATAAAATATTCCTTTCTCACTCTTCCTTTATCTTTTCGGAGGCAAAAAAATGAAATACTCTTATTATCCCGGATGTAGTCTTGAAGCATCAGCTAAAGGATATGACGAATCTGTTCACTATGTTTTTAATAAACTGGGGCACGAACTGAATGAAATAGATGACTGGAACTGTTGTGGAGCTACTTATTACATGGCAACTAAAGAAACAATATCTCTAGTCATATCGGCTAGAAACCTAGCTAAAGCTGAAAAAAAAGGTTGGGATATTATTGCCCCCTGCAGTTCCTGCTATACAATTCTCTATAAGACCAACCATATTTTGAAAAATAACCGTATCCTACGGGAAAAAGTAAACCAGGCCCTAAGAAAAGTAGGACTGGAGTATAATTTGAGTGTACAGGTCAGGCATCCTCTTGAAGTCCTGGTTAACGACGTAGGGATTGAAACCATTGCTTCAAAAGCCAAAAAAACACTGGAAGGATTAAAAATCGCTCAGTATTACGGCTGTCAGATAGTGAGACCTGAAAGAGGCTTGGATGACAAGGATAATCCACGGATGATGGATGATTTATGCAAGGCACTAGGAGCTGAAAATGTCTATTTTCCTATGAAAACTCGCTGCTGCGGGGGGATGCTTATGACAACATATCCAGATGTTGGTTTAGGTCTTAACAAAAAATTATTGGAGTGTGCTGAAGAAAACAATGCAAATCTAATTGTCACCACCTGTCCCCTATGCCAAATCAACTTAGAAGCTTATCAAAATAAAATAAACAAAAAATTCGAAACTAATTTCAGGATGCCTGTTCTGTTTTTCACTCAAATCATTGGCCTTGCTCTTGGAGGTTCTCCTCAGGATCTGGGCCTCCACCGTTCGCTCATACCTTTTGATCTTGGAGAAATAAAAAGGAAGGAACTAAGATGACTGACAACAATATAAGAATAGGTGTTTACATATGCCACTGTGGGTCTAACATCGCCGGAAATGTGAATGTGGAAAAATCCCGCGATGACATTAAAGATGGACCCAATGTCCATGTTGCCCGTGATTACAAATTTATGTGTTCAGAACCTGGGCAGGACCTGATCATCAATGACATCAAGGAAAAAGGACTAAACCGGATCATCGTGGCTTCCTGTTCTCCTTTGATGCACGAACCTACATTTAGAATGGCCTGTGAAAAAGCTGGAGTGAACCGATATCTTTTTCAGATGGTCAATATAAGAGAACAGTGTTCGTGGGTCCATAGAGACAAAGAAGAAGCTACCAGCAAAGCCACTTCCCTTATCCGAGCCGCCATAAACAGGGTGGCTCTTCAGCAACCTCTTGATCCCGTGAAGGTCAAAGTCAAGCCAGATACATTAATCGTAGGCGCAGGAATTGCCGGTATTCAAGCGGCTTTAGAAATAGCTGAATCAGGGAATAAAGTCTATTTGGTGGAAAAAGAATCCACTATCGGAGGTAAGATGGCTAAATTCGATAAGACTTTCCCCACCTTAGATTGTTCGGCGTGTATCCTCACTCCAAAAATGGTGTCCATAGCTCAAAATAAAAATATTGAACTTCTCAGCTACAGTGAAGTAGAAGGAGTGGAAGGCGCCATAGGCAACTTTACAGTCAAAGTAAAAAAGAAGGCTCGCTTCGTTGAAGATGCCTGTACTTCATGCGGAGAATGTTCTGAAGTATGCCCCATCAGCGTTCCTAATCCTTTTGAAGAAAACCAGTCATCACGTTCAGCTATTTACAAAACATTCCCCCAGGCAATCCCTAATACATATGTCATTGATAAAGATGATAGGCCACCTTGCCGCGAAACCTGTCCCATTGACCAGGAAGCAGCCGGCTATGTGACACTTATATCAAAAGGGCGCTTTGAAGAGGCTGCCCATCTCATAAGACAGCAGAACGCCCTTCCCAGTGTTTGCGGAAGAGTTTGTTATCATCCTTGTGAATCTGAATGCAATCGTAAATTTGTGGACCAGGCTGTTTCTATAAAGGACCTCAAAAGATTTGCCATTGATTGGGAATTCAAGAATAAAGGAGAGCCTGAACTACCCAAAATAGAGGAAGAGAGAGAAGAAAAAATAGCGGTCATCGGATCTGGACCATCAGGCCTTGTCTGCGGCCATGATTTAGCCTTAAAAGGGTACCCTGTCACTATTTTTGAAAAACTACTAGTGGAGGGTGGAATGCTCTCTGTGGGTATTCCTGAATATAGGCTCCCCAAAAATATTCTCAAACGAGACATTGACTATATTAAAAAATTGGGGGTCACTATAAAAACAAATCAATCCCTTGGTAAGGATTTTGACATAAAAAGTCTCAAAAAACAGGGGTATAAAGCCATATATATCGCTACCGGTGCTCACAGCAGCAGAAAGATGAACATCCCAGGAGAAGAAAAATATGAAGGTGTTTATCACGGTGTTGATTTTCTGCGGAATATAAGCCTTAAAAAAACTCAGCCAGTTGGAAAAAATGTCGCTATTATTGGAGGCGGAAACACAGCTATAGATGCAGCCAGAACAGCCCTCCGTCTTGGAGCTGAGGAAGTGACCATACTTTACCGGAGAACTAGAAAAGAAATGCCGGCTGAAGAAGTCGAGATTCAAGCAGCTGAAGAAGAAGGAATCCAGATAAAATACCTTACAGCTCCAGTAGAAGTTTTGGGAGAATCCGGCAAAGTAACAGGTATGAAATGCATTAAAATGGAACTGGGAGAACCTGATTCAAGTGGCAGGCGGCGGCCCATTCCTATTGAAGGCAGTGAGTATGACCTAAATATTGATACCATTATCATTGCGGTCAGCCAATCCCCTGAAATTCCTTATGCTGAAAAAGAGGGCCAACTCAAACTTACCAAATGGAAAACCATCATGGTTGATTCAGAGTCAATGAAAACCGAAATTGAAGGAGTTTTTGCTGGAGGGGATGTGGTTCACGGACCTGATGCAGTGATCACAGCTATGGGAGATGGGAAACGAGCCGCTGAAGCCATTGATAAACACATAAAAGGAGAACCCTTAAAAGATTTTAAAACAAGAAAATGTCCTTCCCTTCCCGAAAGAAACGAAAATGATCGTCCCCATCCTTATTCCCCTCCTTTCAAAGATATTCCCAAAAAAGAACGAACTGAAATGAATGAAATTGACCCCAAAGAACGGTGTCAATCTTTCCAAGAAGTTGAGCTGGGGTTTTCTGAAGAAGAAGCCCAAAGGGAAGCTTCCAGATGCTTGAACTGCGGAGTTTGTGTTGAGTGCCATGCCTGTGAATCTGTTTGCGAAGCCCAAGCCATAAATTATGAAATGAAAGACGAAATAATAGAGATCGATGTGGGACAGATTTTGGTGACAACAGGTTACAACACCCTCAATTCAGGCGCGCTAATCCCTTATGGATACGGGGAGTTCAGTAATGTTTACACTAGTCTAGAATTCGAAAGGCTTGTCAACTCAACAGGGCCGACTAACGGTAATATTTTGATGAAAAATGGGAAAGAGCCTAAAGCCATAGGAATTATACACTGTGTGGGATCTAGGGATATCAACTATCATCCTTACTGCTCCCGGGTCTGCTGTATGTATGCCCTAAAATTTGCCCATTTGATAAAAGACCGAACAAACGCAGAGGTATATCAATTCTACATTGATATGCGTTCTTTTGGAAAAGGATATGAAGAGTTCTATTCCAGAATCCTGGATGAAGATGTCAACGTGATACGAGGGAAAGTCTCTGAAGTGGTTCAGTCCAAACCCACGACTAACGGCACGTCACCGCTTATCATAAAGTGCGAGGATACTCTGATCAAAAAATACAGAGAAATACCCGTTGACATGGTCGTTCTTTGCAATGCCATAGAGCCCCAGTCAGATGCAGAAAAAGTGGGAAGACTCTTTTCCATAAGCCAAAGCCCGGATGGATTCTTTTTGGAAAAACATCCCAAGCTCGATCCTACAAGCACATCCACAGACGGAGTCTATATAGCGGGATGCTGTCAGGGTCCCAAGGATATTCCAGATACTGTAGCCCAGGCAAACTCAGCTGCAGCCAGAATCCTTTCCAACATCTCCAAAGGAGAAATAGAATTAGAACCTATACAAGCTGAAATCGATCCTGAATTGTGTGCCGGATGCCAACTCTGCCTGAATTTATGTCCTTACGGAGCCATAAGTTTTGAAGAAGAAAAAAATGTGTCTGTAGTGAGTGAAGCACTTTGTAAAGGATGTGGAACATGTGTGGCTGCATGCCCTTCATCAGCATCTACAGCCAGACATTTCTCTGACCAACAGATCATTGCCGAGATTGAAGGCATTTTTCGAGTGTAAAAGCTCCGCTAATAAAAACATTGCACTGGACAACGGGGTTTGATGTTGTATAAACTATTATAAACATAAAAGGAAATATTTATGCACAAAAACAATCATTCTGTTGTGGTTATAGACGATGAAGAATCAATGCGCGATTCGTGCCGCATGATACTTGAGAAAGATGGATTTCAGACCGAAACAGCAGAGAATGGTGAAAAAGGACTGGATAAAATCAAGGAAATGAAGCCAGATATCGCACTGGTGGATTTAAAAATGCCTGGGATCGGGGGTTTGGATGTGTTAGAAAAAATCAACGAAATATCCCCCCATACCATACCCATCGTGATTACAGGCTATGCCACAGTGGAATCTGCTGTCGAAGCCATGAAAAAAGGAGCCTATGACTTTCTCCCAAAACCCTTTACTCCTGAACAGCTGAGAGTCATTATAAAAAGAGGCTTAGAGAAAATAAAGTTATCCCGGGAAGCCGAATCATTAAGAAACGAAAAGAAACTCATAGAGGAAAACTTCATCACCATGGTATCCCATCAACTTCGGAGCCCTTTGGTGGCCATCGCCCAATATTTTGAAGTCATGCTCTCTGGTTCTGTAGGAGAAATGTCAAAACAACAGAGAGAAATGTTATCCAAAGCCAAAGACAGAGTAGAAAATCTGTTAAACCTTATCAATGATTGGCTTGATGCTGCCCGCATCGATAAAGGACAACTCGTAGAAAAATTCAAACCGGTCTCTCTTCATGAGCTTTTTAAAAAACAAATCGAATTTATGCAGCCTCTTGCAGAAAAGAACAAGATAAATCTAGAGATAAAATCTCCTGCTGGAGATACCACAATTATGGGAGACAAGGAAACCCTGGAACAGGCCTTTTCAAATCTGATCAGCAATGCCATCAAATACAATAAGCCAAGTGGCTCTGTATCCATCTCATTCCGGGAAAACAATGATAATATCATCACTGACATCAAAGATACGGGAGTGGGAATAGAAAAAAAACATATCCCTCAACTTTTTAATCAATTTTTTCGTGTGAGTCGCAATGAAAGCAAAAAAGGCAAAGGTTCGGGACTGGGACTTTCTATTTCAAAAAAAATAATAGATGCTCATTCAGGAACTATAGATGTCTCCAGCAATCCAGGAGAAGGAAGCACTTTTTCTGTGTCTCTTCCAAAACACAATAAGAAAAAAGGCTAACTCTATACATTTCAATAAAATAAGCATATCAAAACCATTGTCATATTTGAAAGAAGTTGATAACAGCAATGATGAAAACCTTGGTTCTTGGTTTGGGAAATGACCTTTATGGAGATGACGGGATTGGGATTCACATCATTAAGAACATACAGGAAAACCCAAGATTGGAGAAAGAACTTTCAGCTATCTGCCCTTCTGTGGAATTCAAACCCTGCGGACAAACCGGGCTTGCGCTCCTGGATGTCATCACAGGATACGACTCTCTGGTCATCATTGATACCATAAAAAAGCCAAATCCCCATACAGGCAAAATACACGATTTGGAAGGAAATGAACTCCGGTACATACCCGGGCCTTCCCCTCATTATGTATCCATACCCCAATCCATAGAAATTGGTAAGAAATTGGGCCTAAAAGTCCCTACCACTATAAAAATCATAGCCATTGAGGCTAAAAATATGTACAATCTCGGAGAAAATCTGACCAAAAAAATGAAAAAGAAAATTCCCGTGATTTTAAATAAATTAAAATCTGTACTGAAAGAGATATCAAAATGAAAAAACAAGAAGTTATGGTTCTTGAAGATCTTCTTGGCTCTAACAAGAAAATAGCCAGGGATATACGGAAAAAGTTAATAGAAAAAGGAATCTTTGCTATCAACCTACTCAGTTCGCCAGGAGCGGGAAAAACCTCTCTTCTGGAAAGGCTTTCTGAAATTCTGAGCCCCGATTATAAAATGGCGGTTATAGAAGGAGATATTGAAACTGAAAGAGATGCAGAGAGAATAAGAGCTAAAGGAATTCAAGCATGGCAGATATCCACTGGAGGCGCGTGTCACCTGGATGCCAAAATGATCGGCAAACTGTTCACAGAAATTCCTCCTGACCTGGACTTTCTGTTCATCGAAAACGTAGGCAATCTGGTATGTCCTGCAAGCTTTGACCTCGGAGAAAGCTTAAGGTGTGTCCTTCTTTCTATCCCAGAGGGAGACGACAAGCCCAAAAAATACCCCAAAGCCTTTATCACTTCAGATGCCCTTATCATAAGCAAAACTGACCTTCTCAATAAACTGCCCTTTGATATAGAACGTGCCAAAAAAGAAGGTTTGGATGTGAACCCAAGATTAAAAATATTTAGGACCAGTACAGTTGACGGGTCGGGCATCAAAGAGTTTGCCCAATATCTTATTAAAGAATTAAAAGGCCTCCGCCGTTCCAATGCATGAACTCTCTTTGATTGCCAATCTGTTTGAAATCATGGAACAAAAAGCCAAGGAGAAAAATGCCCAAAAAATCACTTGCGTCAAGCTCAAAGTCGGAATTCTCTCTGGAGCCGTGCCAGAACTATTAGAGACTGCCTTTGACATCTATAAAAAAAATACCATGGCTGCAGAAGCTAAGTTAGAGATTGAAAAAGTCCCTCTTAAATTGAAATGTCAGGAATGTAGCGCTGTGACCATAAAACAAGACCTTGTTTTTAACTGTGAACAATGCGGTTCCACAAATTTGGAGACCCTAGAGGGGACTGATTTGTTTCTAGAAAAAATGGATCTCGAGGTCGAATAAAATTGGATGGCCCAAAATTCTCTTTTCTTTTATTCTTCAAGGACATTAAGGATCAAACAGGATGGAAACTTTTGAGATCGGTATACTTTTTGGGTTGCTTTCTGAAAATCAGATGGTTTGGCATGATAAATGTCCACAAATTTTTGAGGGTTTCTGTCATAAACAGGAAACCAAGAGCTCTGGATTTGAACCATGATCCGGTGTCCTTTGCGGAAGGTATGGCAACGGTCTCTTAAACTGAAATCGATTTCAGTGACCTTATGAGGTTCCATTGGCCCTGGATTCACAAAGCTGTTACGAAATTTGCCCCGAAGGATTTCTCCTGCCAAAAGCATTTGGAAGTCTCCCATCTCAGCATCACAGTACTCACTGCCTTCAGCATCTCCGGGATACACATCAATCAATTTGACAATCCAATCTGAATCAGTTCCTGTAGTGGATACATAAAGGTGTGCCCTTATAGGGCCAGAAATAGTTATGTCCTCTTGGAGCACATCTGTCTGATAAACCAGAACATCAGGACGGGTAGAGGCAAAGCGCTGGTCTTCGATCATCCATAAATGTCCCTGAGTGGTACGGATCTCAGAAGAAAACGGGACAGGCTTGTCTGGATCGCTTATATATGAATCATAAGCTGTCTCTCCTTTTTCTCCAGGAGGTAAGAAGGAAATCCTCCCATCCGAGCAAAGATATAGTCTTTGAGATTGAGCTTGTGGAGGCGGCCAGTGGTCATAAGATTTCCAGACATTTGAACCGGTTTCAAACACAACTGCTTCAGGAGCCTGCCATTCCCCTTTATCCTTTAAATAGTAGCTGAAGAAAGGATACTGAATGTTCTTCTTAAAATACTTGGATGTCTCAGACCCAAAGTCAACGCAACCGAGGTGATCTCCCTTCATCCCCCGCCATCCCCCATGAAGCCAAGGCCCTACTACTAAAGTGCTCCGATTTTGGGGATTCTTTTTCTCAATAGTGTAGTAGATGGATAGGGGTCCATAAAAATCCTCGGCATCAAACCACCCCGCCACATTTAAGACAGGCACGTGGATATCTTCAAGATAGCGAAGGGCGTTTTGTTTCTGCCAATACTCATCATAAGTCCCGTGTTCCATGAATTCATTCCAGGCAGGAACCTGATTATGGAAATACAGCTCATTGATTCTGGAAATTGGCCCAATTTCCAGAAAAAATCTGTATCCCCACGGTGTGCCATAGTCAAAACGTTTGACTCGTTCCTCTGTGATCTGTTTTCGAGTGCGTGCATTATGAGACAGCCAACTAAAGGCATACATCAGCCGGAAAGCCCCATTATGGTGCCAATCATCTCCAATGAACATGTCCGAAGGAGAAGCCTGGGGAGAGGAAGCCATGAGAGCAGGATGAGCATCTATCATTCCCTGAACTGTTTCCCATGCGCTGTAGGAGATACCCCACTGACCCACCCGACCATTGTGGTTAGGAATATTCCCTAACAGCCATTCAATGGTGTCGTAGGTATCAGAACTCTCATCCACATCCTGCGGGTTTTTTTTATCCATAACAGGGGGCTTAATCACCTGAAACCTCCCTTCTGATTTGAATTTTCCTCTAACATCTTGGAAAACAAAAATATAACCGTCTTTATCAAATTCTACTGACGGACCCAACTGAGGATGGTAATCATCCAGACCATAATGGTGAACAGAGTAAGGAGTCCTATATAGAAGAATAGGATATTTTCGGATTTGGTCTTTAGGTGTATATACCATGGTAAAAAGCTTTACACCATCCCGCATAGGTACCATGTATTCCTCCTTTGTATAATGCGCTTTAACATCAAAAGGTTTTAGGGAACTCTGTAAGGCAGGATTCCAGGCGGTCAGAAATATCAAACAGACAATTCCAAAGATCATGGACAAATATTTTCGGTTCATTTTTTTTCCTTCCTAAAATAAATTTATTGTCCTCAGTAGAGTCGCTATTATTAGCTTATAACATATTGTCTCCAACCTCACAACAAAACAAATCATTTTTGCCTGGAGTTCAGAATTTTGGTATGATGGCTCATTATTGAAAAAAGAAATCATGGAGACATCCCCTTCATGAGATGAAATCCTTAAATCAAATCACTATCAAAAAGGAGAAATACGGAATGACAAGGTTTCAAAAAAATTCCCATTTTATTCTGATATTGGTTCTATCCCTGACTTATCTTCTAGGAACAAATCCTCTTTATCCCAAAATCCCTGAAACCAAACTTAGGTTTAAAATCTCTTGCCTTGAATCATCACACAAAGGCCCTCTAACGGGGAGAATGTTCCTCATCATCACCAAAAAAGAAAAAAGAGAACCCCGCTTTCAAGTCAGCCGTACCGCTCCTCAGCTTTTTGGAATCAATTTCGAAAATCTTCAGCCCGGGGAAGAAGTCACCATAGATCAAACGACTTTAGGATACCCTATAAACAATCTTCAAAACCTTCCTCCTGACGAATATTATGTTCAAGCGGTATTAAATAAGTATACCAGGTTTGAGCGAAGTGATGGACATGTTGTGTGGATGCATATGGACCAATGGGAAGGACAAAGATGGAACCGATCTCCCGGTAATATCTACAGCGAAGTCAAAAAACTTAATTTAGACCCCCAAAAAGATCAAACCATCCGTATTCAAGTCACCCATGTCATCCCTCCCGTTGAAATCCCCCCAGATACAAAATGGGTCAAACGATTCAAAATAAAAAGTTCTCGACTTTCAGAATTCTGGGGCCATCCTATATACTTGGGAGCCACGATATTGCTTCCCAAAGGTTACCAAGAACATCCAAAAGTCCAGTATCCTACTCTTTATATTCACGGACATTTTTCTCTTCGTGCTCCTTTCAGGTTCAAAGAAGATGAAAAAAATGAATTTTACTATCAGTGGATTTCTCCTGAATGTCCTCGCTTTATAGTGGTGAGAATCCAACATCCTACTCCTTATTACGATGATTCTTATGCAGTGAATTCGGTTAATAACGGGCCCTATGGAGACGCCATCCATAAAGAACTCATCCCAGAAATCGAGAAGCAGTTCAGGGTCATTCCTCAGAGCTATGCCAGACTCCTTACTGGAGGGTCAACAGGCGGGTGGATTTCTTTTGCCCTTCAGGTCCTTCACCCCGATTTCTACGGAGGAACATGGTCCTTTGCTCCAGATCCTCTGGATTTCAGGAACGTGGAAGGAATCAATATTTACCTAGATAAAAATGCTTTCTACAAACATCATGACTGGTATAAAGTTCCCACTCCTAATACCCGAAAACCAGAAACAGGAGAAATCATCTTGACTTCCAAACAACGAAACACCATGGAGTTGGTTCATGGGACACAAGGACGATCCGGACAACAACTAGACATTTGGAGTGCTGTTTTTGGGCCTCTGGGTGAAGACGGTTATTTTAAGCCTCTCTTTGACAAACAAACAGGAAGAATAGACTCTGAAGTAGCAAATTACTGGAAGGAAAACTATGACATGCGTTATTACCTGGAAGCACACTGGGATGAACTAGGTCCGAAACTAGTGGACAAGCTTCACCTATTCTGCGGTCGGATGGATCATTTCTATCTCAATGTGGGAGTCTACCATTTGGAAGAATTCCTAAAAAGCAAGAAAAATCCTTTCCGGGTAAGTCACTTTCGTTATGGAGATAAGGAGGGTCACGGATGGCATCCTTATACTACTTCTGAACTGCTCCAGGTTATGGCCGAACATATCACTCAACACGCTCCCCCGAATGCAGACACAAAAAATTGGAAGTATAAATAATTCTCCACTCAAGTTGCATCTGGTGGTTCCCCGTTATTCAGAACAAAAGAAGAATAAATCTGATTTTACTGCTCCTTGTTTGAGGTTTTTTATTTTAAAAAAATTTCATATCTTCTTTGTCTGTTCTTTTTTTTAAAAATATGATAGAATACTGTTTCAGTAAAGGTCCGTTCTTATGGAACGGACCGGTTTCGTTCTGTAGGAGAGGACCATTTTTTTAAGTGGCATCCTCCAGTTTGGAACCTTGAGTACTTTAGGAAAGGAGAATGCCACAATGGCTAACGGAACTGTTAAATGGTTCAACAGTAGCAAAGGTTACGGCTTCATTGAGCAGGAAGACGGACCTGATGTGTTTGTTCATCATTCAGCGATCAACGCACCAGGGTTCAAGTCACTCAAAGAAGGCGACAAAGTAACCTTTGAAATCGAGCAGGGTCCAAAAGGGCCTGCGGCAAAAAATGTTACCGTAGTTTAGCTCGACACAAATCAAAAACAAAAAGGCACTCTCTTTTTCTGAGAGTGCCTTTTTTATTTCATTAAAAAATAGAACTGTTTCTTTTTTTTGTTTAAAATAGAACAGATATGCGGTTTGTAAGTGACCTTCACATCCATTCTCACTTCTCACGCGCAACCAGTAAGCAGCTTGTTCCAGAATTCATAGATTATTGGGCTAGGATTAAAGGTGTCTCAGTAGTGGGTACAGGAGATTTCACCCATCCGATGTGGCTCAAAGAGCTCAAAGAAAAGTTAGAGCCCTGTGAAGAAGGCCTTTTCAAATTAAAAAAAGAATATAAAAAAGACCTGGACATTCCCAAAGCTCCTGACCTTTGCTCTGAAATAAGATTTATCCTTTCCGCAGAAATAAGCAGCATCTATAAAAAAAAAGGCAAAGTCAGGAAAGTGCATAATGTCATTCTATCCCCCGACTTTCTCACTGCAGAAAAAATACAGAACCTTCTGCTGAAAATCGGGGGAAACATCACATCTGATGGACGTCCTATTCTGGGTCTTGACTCCAGAGACCTCTTAGAAATGAGTTTAGAAGCTTCAGATAAAATATATTTTATTCCTGCCCATATATGGACCCCCTGGTTTTCTGTATTGGGTTCAAAATCCGGATTTGATTCCATTGAAGAATGTTTTGAAGACTTGACTCCCCATATATCTGCAGTTGAAACCGGACTTTCCACTGATGCCCCCATGCATTGGATGTGTTCCTTTCTGGATAAATACACCTTGGTTTCAAATTCAGACGCTCACTCTCCTGAAAAACTGGGACGTAATGCCAACATCCTGAATTCAGATTTATCATACTCCTGTATTATCCAAGCTATAGAAACAGGAGACCCTGATAAATTTTTAGGAACTATCGATCTTTTTCCTCAAGAAGGAAAATATCATTATGATGGACATAGAAAATGCGGCATCAGATGGGATCCTGTACAGACACTCAAAAATAATAAAATATGCCCTGAATGCGGGAAAAAAGTCACTGTCGGTGTCATGAATCGAGTGGTTGAGCTTTCAGACCGAGAAGTCCTTGATGAACGTCCGAACAAACTTCCTTTCTATTCCATAATTCCTTTAAAAGAAATTCTTTCTGAAATACTGGGAGTAGGTCCTTCATCAAAAACAGTGGATTCTGAATATTTCTCCATCATTCGAAGTTACGGTCCTGAGTTACATGTTCTTCTTGACCTGCCAACAGAACAACTCAAAAAAGGAGGATTTGAAGTATTAGCCGAGGGAATAAAAAGGATGCGTCACCGGCGGGTGATTATCAAAGAAGGTTTTGACGGTGAATACGGCCGGATCAAAGTGTTTCATAAAAAAGAATCGCCCGCATCAAAAAGTCAAGAATATTTGTTTGATAAAAAGTCAATGAGTCCCTCAGTCATGCCCAAAAGAAAAATAATCAATTTTGACCTTAAAGAGTACAGAAGGCTTCAGAAAAAAATGCCTCGTCTTCCTTCGCAGCTGGGATTGAAAGCAGAGGAAAGCAAGCCAAATGATTACAAAAAAACAAATTTATTGAGAAATCTTAATAGAGAACAAAAACAAGCTGTCATCCATAACAAAGGACCGGCCGTGGTCATTGCAGGCCCAGGCACAGGAAAAACCCACACTCTTTGCTGTCGGATAGGGTATATCCTTCAAGAAAAAGTAATCCTCCCTGAAAAGATACTTGCCGTTACATTTACAAACAAGGCTGCTCAAGAGATGAAAAATCGGTTGGAAAAGATGTTAGGTCACAACACAAAGATCTCTGGGCTCCATATATCAACCTTCCATTCATTCGGATATGAAATACTCAAAAAACACTGTAACAAACTGGATAGGAGCATAGAATTTTCCATTATCAACGATGAAGAGAGGGAAGTACTGATAAAGGACACTTTCGGGTACAAACATAAAAAAGCAAGAACCGCAGCCAACTCCATTAAATACGCCAAACAAAACCTTAAGTCACCACCTGAAATAATAGATACTCATATTTCTACAGTCTTTCAATCATATGAAGATAAACTCAAAGAATCAGGTCTATTTGATATTGATGACTGCATATACAGACCACTCCTTCTTTTTTCCGAGGACGCTTCTGTATTATACCAATATCAAAACAGATTCCTTCATTTGCTTGTGGATGAGTTCCAGGATATAAATTTTGCTCAATATCAAATGATTAGGAACCTCATGCCAGATAAGGACGCCAATATTTATATCATTGGAGATCCAGACCAAGCCATATATGGATTCCGAGGAGCAGAGGTCCGTTACATCAATGATTTTTTGAAAGACTACCCCCCTGCCTCTACCTATACCCTCAAACAAAGCTACAGGTGTACTGATTTTATCCTTAAAGCATCAGAAAGAGTGATAAAAGACAGCGAATCCAAAAAAGATTTATTAAAAGGCTTGAGTAAAGGTATCAAAATCAATATAACCTCAAACTTTACAGATAAAAGCGAAGCTGAATTTGTGGCCCGACAAATAGAAGATATCATAGGAGGAGTGAGGTTTTTCTCCATAGATTCCGACATAAGCAAAGGCGATGAAAAAGAAGACATAAACAGCTTTTCTGACTTTGCTGTGTTATGCCGGACCAAGGAACAAATGAAGCCCATTGAAAAAGCTTTGATTGACCACAGCATCCCTTTCCAAAAGATCGGAGAAACCCCTTTTTTTAGAGAAGAACCTATAAAATCTGTGATTGATGTTTTTAAACTCAGCTTTAACCAAGAGAATACTTTTCTAAAACAAAATTTGATCAAAAAGAAAATCATAAAACCCGAATATATCCCCAGTTTACCTGAAATCACAAAAAACAAACCCGTCACAGAAGGTATTCTCGGCATTATCCACCGTTTCTTTCATAAACAGAAAGAAATGGCTGATGGCTCTTTTAAAAAACTCATAGAGACGGCTAAAGAATTCAAAAATAACCCAGATGAGTTTGTAAAGCACATATCATTAAGCTCAGGTTCTGATACATATAACTCCTCCCTTGAATGTGTTGCTTTAATGACACTTCACGCTGCTAAAGGACTTGAATTTCCTTGTGTCTTTATTACAGGATGCGAGGAGGGCATCCTTCCCTATTCACTTTTCCCTAATCATAAGTCTGATCAAGAAGAAGAAAGACGGCTTCTTTATGTGGGCATGACCCGAGCTAAAAAACACCTTTACCTAACCTATGCCCAAAAAAGACTCATTCATGGTAAATATTTAGAACCCAAGAGAAGCCGCTTTCTCAATACCATCAAAGAAGAGCTCATCAAAAGGACCTCTGCCAAACCCCTTCAGAAAAAAACTTCTCAAATGAAGCTTTTTTCATAAAGCATATATAAACTTAACCAAAGTTTGACAAGCTCTCTCCAGAGTGTTAAAAGACTTTAAAATGAAAGAAGTTAACTCACATTTTATCACCAGAAAAGAATGTCCTGTATGTTTAAGTACAAACATCCGCCCCCTTAGATCAAGAAATTTTTCATTTGAAAATTTCAACCACAAGAACATAAGAATCACCGATAAAGACTACGGAAAAATCTGGGATTTAAGCCAGTGTTTTGACTGCACTCACGTTTTTGCAAATCCCTATCCTCAACCCGATTACATTCAATCTCTTTATACAAAAATAGAAGACCCTTCCTATGAAGAAGAAGCCACAGGCCGCAAAAAAAATTTTCTTCCTATTTTATTCAACCTCAAAAAAATCCATCCTAAAAAAGGAACTATCTTTGATGTGGGTGCGGCCACAGGAATTTTTCTAAATTTAGCCCGTACGTATGGATGGAAACCAGAAGGTATAGAAAGCAGCTCCTGGGCTGTTGATATGGCTTTGAATAAATACAGCATCAAAATAAACAAAGGAGCTTTTGAATATGCTGATCTCAAAAAAAGCCATTACCAGGCTGTAACCATGATTGATTTTATCGAGCACATTCCCCATCCCTATGAGGCTGTTCTTAAAGCTCACCATATTTTAAAACCGTATGGTATATTGTGTATAGTCACGCCAAACCGGAAAAGCTTGGCTGCAAAAATTTCTGGCCCCAAGTGGTGGCATTACAGACCCGCGCATATTCATTATTTTTCCAAAAAAAGCTTGGCTATCCTTTTAGAAAAAGCTGGGCTCACAATCACTAAAACACGAAGCTACAGTTGGACATTTTCAGCTCAATACGTTGTATCAAGGTTGAAATTTTTGAGCTTTTTACTCAAAAATCATTTTCTCTCTTCTTTTTTTAAAAAGATTCCGATAAAATTGGCTCTCGGTGATTCCATAGAGGTCTATGCTCAAAAAAAATAATATCATGAATCCTTATTTAAGAGCGGTGCGGTCAGAGAGATGGCCAAGGAGCTTGGCTATCTTTGTGGGCACTTCTTCATTTTTTTTTCTTCACAAAGAGAGGGCTGTCGCTCTTAGTCTGGATGTGTTCCTATTAAAGTCCCTGGCTATTTTCCTTCTAACATGGGCAATATCTACTGCCAACTATATCATTAATGAAATAGCTGATGCTCCCTATGACATCCATCATCCTACCAAAAAAAACCGCCCTTTGATTAGAGGAGAGATACAAAAAGCTCCGTTTCTTCTCCTGGGCATAATCCTTTCCATAGGCAGTTTGACCGCCTCCCTTTTCTTTTTTAACAAAGCGTTCCTTCTCTCTCTTTTAGCTCTGCTGGCAGCTGGATTTATCTACAACCTAAAGCCGATTCGGACAAAAGACATCCCTTTCCTAGATTCTATTTCTGAGTCAGCTAACAATCCCATCCGCTTTTTGATCGGATGGTTCGCTTTTGCCCAAACACAAACCCTGCCTCCTCTGTCATTGTTGTTGTGCTGGTGGGCTTTTGGTAACTTTCTAATGGTTGCAAAAAGGCTCTCCGAATTCAGGTTTCTCAAAGAAAATGCGGGGAACTACAGAGCATCATTAAAGAAATACTCAAAAAAATCTCTTTTATTGGGGATGGGAATCAGTGTTTTATTCTTTTTCATTCCATTTTTCTATTTTGCCATCTCCTTTGATTTCCAATCCTTTTTTTATCTTTCTCCTTTGCTATTTCTTTATTTTATGATTTTCTTCAAACACACCTTGCAAAAAAAAGAAGTCATGGAAGAACCAGAAAGGCTGCTTAAGAATCCTATATTTGCGGTATACACCCTACTTTTAGCCATTATTTTTTTCATATCCTTTCTTTTAGACAAGATCGGCCAATAGGAAAGAATAATCAAATCGACTTGTCTTTTCTCTCCTGCTTATGATAAATTAGCAGTATCCTTTTATGAGGGAAGAGTCATGGAAACAGCAGAAGTCATATTAAAGCTTTTACTTGCTACTGCTCTGGGGGGCCTTATTGGCTTGGAGAGGGAAACCAGCAAAAAACCAGCTGGTTTTAGAACCAACATACTTATATGTATTGGATCCACTATGATGATGATATTATCAGCGCTTCTACTCAAAGGAAAAGAAGAATCAGTGGTAGATATAACTAGGATTGCAGCAGGAGTTATAACTGGAATAGGTTTTATGGGTGCAGGCACTATCATTCAGTCCAGGGGAATGGTTATCGGGCTCACTACAGCAGCAGGACTGTGGGCTGTAGCTGTGCTTGGCCTCGTTATTGGTTCAGGGTACTATTTTATTGCAATCATATTTACAGCTATTATCATCATAACTCTTTTTATATTGGGAAAAATAGAAGCCGAGCACCTTAAAAAAGAAACCTATCATTACACAGTCAAATCTGAATCATCAAAAAATGTTTTATTAGATATTAAAAAGATTGCTCTCCATGAAGGCATCAAATTTAAAGAGATCTCCCACAAAAAAGAGGGGACTTTAGCTATCATATCCTTTGCCTTTGAGGCTCCAGATGAAAACGAACAAGGTTTTTATAAAAGTCTGACCGACTTGAAAGAAATCAAAGAACTTAAAATTGAATAAAAAAAAGCTTTTACTCGCGACCGCAAATCAAGGAAAAGTAAAAGAGATATCCGATTTTCTATCCGACATCCCTCTTGAAATTTTCTCAATAAGGGACATAAGCTCTGCCTATATATACATAGAGACAGGAAAGACCTTTATGGAAAATGCTGAAGGAAAAACTCTGTTTTACAGCCGGATATGGCCTGGCTTGACCTTAGGAGAGGATTCAGGCCTTGAGGTTGAAGAGCTATCTGGAGCCCCAGGAGTCCTATCAGCAAGATTCTCCGGAGAAGATGCCTCCGATGAGAAAAACATAGAAAAAGTTTTGTCCTTATTAAGAGGAGTTCCAGAGGAGAAGAGAAAAGCACGATTCGTATCCTGCATGGTATTATGCAGACAAGATAAAATAATTCATAAAATTAAAGAAAAGGTTTCAGGGTATATCTTGACACAAAAACAAGGTGAACATGGATTTGGCTATGATCCTATATTTTTCTATCCTCCCTTAAATAAAACATTTGCTCAGCTTTCTCCTGAAGAAAAAAATTCAGTCAGCCATAGAGGAAAAGCTTTAAAGAAATTGAAAGCATTCTTGAAAGATAATTGTTAAATAAAAAGTTTTCTTCTGCAAACCTGAGTATACAACCATCCAATCCTTGAGTTAACTTTAACTTACACCAAAAAATAATCTTGTTCCCCAAGTTGCTGATAATCAATATTTTAGAAAATATTCCATCCTGGCCTAATTATTGCAACTGTTCGAGTGAAAGGAGGTTTAAATGAAAAACTTAATTTCCAAAATTTTAACCACAGGGTTAGTCATTATATTTGCATTCGCGACAGCCCTAACAGTACAAGGGGGGTTGAATCCAGACCCGGGAACAAAAAAAATCAATATCAACACAGCTTCTCAAGCTGAACTTCAGAAGCTCCCTCGTATAGGAGAAGTCGTGGCTCAAAGAATCATTGACTTCAGAGAGAAAAACGGAAAATTTAAAAAGATTGAGGAAATAATGAAAGTGAGGGGAATTGGAGAAAAGACATTCCTGAATATCAAAGACCTTATCACCGTAGAATCAGAAAAATAAAAGAAGAGAGGGAAACCCCTCTCTTCTTTCTGATTTAGGACCGGGGATGACTTTTTTTATAAACTTCAATCAACCTTTTTAAATTAAGATGAGTGTACTTTTGTGTGGTGGCTAGACTTTCATGACCCAAAAGCTCCTGAATAACCCTTAAGTCAGCTCCCCTTCCCAGCAAATGTGAAGCAAAGGAATGGCGTAAGGAATGGGGACTAAGGTTTCGCTTTAAAGCGGAATTTTTAAAATATCCATCCACTATCCTTTGTACTGACCTGGAGCTCAATCTCTCTCCCCGATAGTTCAAAAACACAGCGCTTTTGTCAATCTTCCCTTTATGTATCGAGAACCGCTTCTTCAAATACTGTTTGAGCTTTTTTTCAGCCTTAGTCCCAAAAGGAATGATCCGTTCTTTCTTCCCTTTCCCAAATACTCGAAGAAGTTTCTCCTCAAAATTTATATCTGAAAGATTGATCCCTACTAATTCACTGACCCTAAGACCCGTAGCATAGAGCAGCTCTAGTATGGTTTTATCCCTCATCTCTAAAGGTTTATCAGAAACAGGAAGATCGAGAAATACTGCCATTTCTTCTTCTGATAAAAAAGAAGGTACATTTTTTTCCTGTTTGGGAGTATTAACTATTTTTGCGGGATTCTCTTCAGCCCAATTTCTCTGGACACAATACTGATAAAATGAACGTATGGCAGCTAATTTTCTTGCCGCGCTTGATTTCTTTATGTTTTTATTGTAGAGCATGGCAAGAAAGCTCCTGATTATTATATTATCTGCTTGATTATATTTTATTTTCTTTGATTCAATGAAGGAAAGATACTGCTCAATATCACGCCTGTATCCAGATATGGTATGAAAAGATGAATTTTTCTCATACTGAAGATAGTCCAAAAAATGCTTTAACTCTTTAATCAATCCACCTCCAAATCTTTATTTCTATTTTGTTCCCATATTTTATCTTTGTCTATGTATTCCTTATAATCACAATCCTTTCTGTCACAATATAAATAAGGCCTTCCTTTAATCAAGTTTTTCCTGAATACTATACTCCGTCCGCACAGGGGACAGGGTCGTGATATTGGTTCGTCCCATGAAGCAAACTTACATTTGGGAAATTGACTGCACCCGTAAAAAATTTTTCCCTTTTTGGTTTTCTTCATCACAATGGTGCCCCCACATTCTGGGCATTTGATACCTGTATCCTTTTTCTCCTTTTTAATGTATTTGCATTTTGGGTAATTAGAACAGGCAATAAAAGAACCATACCGGCCGTGACGTACCACAAGCTGGGAATCGCATTGAGGACACTTCTCATCTACAGGTTTGGCTTCTTTTTGATTCAAACTTTTTTTGAAGCGACACTTAGGAAAGCCCGAACAAGCTTTGAATTTTCCATATTTCCCAGATTTTATGACTAAAGGCCGTCCGCACTCCGGGCATTTCTCTTCCGAAGGAATCCCTTTAGACTTCACCCCTTCCTTTTTGCTGGCCTCTTCCAAATCTCTGCTGAGGAGTTCATTATAAGATCTGATGCATTCCAGCCAACTTTTCTCTCCCTCACTTATTAGGTCAAGAGCTTCCTCAAGCTGGGCTGTAAACTTAAACTGCATCAAATCAGGAAAGTTTTTTATCAAATAATCATTCACAAAAATGCCCACCTCGGTGGGTATAAATCTTCCCTTTCTCTTCAAAACATAATCCCTGCCCTGGATTGTGGATATAATGGGGGCATAAGTACTCGGACGTCCTATTCCTTTTGATTCCAGCTCTTTGACTAGTGTTCCTTCTGAATAGCGGGGTGGAGGCTGGGTAAATTTTTGTTCGCTGTCAAGTTTTTTCAGCTTGAATTGTTCTCCTTTCTTGGCTGATGGGAGTCTTTCGTCCTTCTCCTTTATACTCGGATAAGCAGCAAGGAATCCTTTGAATTTCATGACGGTTCCTTTTGCACGAAAATGGAAATTCCCAGCCTTTATCTCAAATACAGTCTCTTCAAACCTAGCAGGACTCATTTGAGAAGCAATAAACCGGTTCCATATCATTGAATAAACTCTGAACTCATCCCTGTTTAAATACGGCTTCACTTTTTCAGGCGGAAGGTCAAAAGAAGTTGGCCTTATGGCTTCATGAGCATCTTGAGCTTTTTTCTTGTTTTTAAACCTTCTGGGAGTGTTTGATAGATAATCCTTGGAATGTTTTTGTTTTATATATTCTCTGCCCCTTTTAATAGCTTCTTCTGAAACCCGGACAGAGTCAGTCCTCATGTAAGTAATCAGCCCTACCAATCCTCTTTTTCCTATTTCTAAGCCTTCATAAAGTCTTTGAGCGATGACCATGGTCTTTTTCACAGAGAATTTATTTATTCGAAAACTATCTTGTTGAAGTGTACTTGTGATATAGGGAGGATAAGGATTCCTTCTTTTTAACTTCACCTTCAAATCTTCGAGGGCAAACTGGGCCTTTTCCAATTCTGCACATATCTTTTTTGCTGTCTCTCCATCTTTAATCTTGGCTTTTTTCCCTTTTATCTTTACCAAATTTGCCGAAAATTCAGGAGGAGATAAAGCTTTAAGTCTTGCCTTAATATTCCAAAATTCCTTAGGAACAAATTCGTTTATCTCTTTCTCTCTCTCGCATATCAAACGAAGAGCTATGGACTGCACTCTTCCTGCACTTAAGCCTTTTCCTATTTTCTTCCACAAGAGAGGGCTAATACGGTATCCAACCAGTCTATCTAGAATTCTTCTTGCCTGCTGAGCTTTTATCTTATTTTCATCCAGGGAGAGACTTCTCTCAAAAGCGCTTTGAACAGCATTCCTCGTTATTTCATGAAACAAAATACGGTGAATGTTCCTATTATAGTCTTTCAATACTTCTGATAAATGCCAACAAATGGCCTCACCTTCTCTATCAGGGTCAGCTGCCAACAAAATAGAGCCACAGTTTTTCGCTTCCTTTTGAAGACGTGATACAACTTTTCTCTTACTTGGTATTATTTTGTAATCAGGCTCAAAATCATTATCAATATCCACTCCCATCCTATTCTCAGGAAGGTCTCGAATATGCCCCAGTGAAGCTTTGACTGAATAATTGGAGCCTAGATAGCGATTTACTGTTTTGGCTTTAGCTGGAGATTCTACAATGACTAATTTTTTTTCCATTAACATTTCCTTTGAAAAAATTTCCCGGGACTCTGGATAACCATTCCCTTAAGTTCCAACTTTAATAGAACTGATAAAACTTCGGATACACTTAATTCGGTTTTTTTTACAATCATGTCGATATGAGTCAAAGTGTCTTCACTAAGATACTTGATAACATCTTTTTCCATAGAACTCAAATCTGCACTTTTTTCCGCCTTTGTTGATGGTTCTAAAGGTATATTATTTTTGACATAAGGGGGTAGTTCTTCCACAATATCTTCCCAGCCATCCACCAGCTTTGCGCCATTTTTTATTAACCAGTTGGTTCCTTTACTTAATTTGGACGTAACATTACCTGGAACAGCCATAACCTCTCTGTTTTGTTCTAAGGCAAGCCTTGCTGAGATTAGAGAACCGCTTTTTTCTGCGGCCTCCGCTACCACCACAGCCATGGACAGACCACTAATAATTCGGTTTCTTAATGGAAAATGAAATCCCAAAGGTTTACTCCTTAAAGGGTACTCTGTTATCACAGCACCTGACTCAATAATTTTATTGAAAAGGCCTTTCTTTTCTCTTGGATAGATGTTATCAAGTCCAGAGCCTAATACTGCCACTGTTCTGCCTCCTTTTAATGCGCCCCAGTGAGCTATAGAGTCGATCCCACGTGCCATACCGCTCACAATGACCAGTCCTCGGGAAGCTAACTCAAAAGCTAGTTTCTCTGCTACGGCCTTTCCATAGGGAGATGACCTTCTTGCTCCAACAATGGAAACCGCAGGGTCTTTAAGCACATCTAAATCCCCCACACCATATAGGACGTAAGGGGGATCAAAAATTTCTCTTAAGTATTGAGGGTAATTTTCATCCTTTATAGTTAGCACTGTATAGCTCTTTTTGTTTATTCTGTCAAGGTCTCTTACTGCCCTTTTAATTATATAAGTAGATTTTATGGCTTTGATTTTTTCCTTTTTAATGCCCAAGCCAGCAAAATCTTTTTCTTGCGCCTGGAATATATCCCTGACAGAGTGAAAACGTTTGAAAATCTTTTGTGCAGAAGCCAAATCTTCTGCAAATAAAAGATTGAAGGCTACCCAATATTTAAGATCTTGTTTCAACTTCTCATTTTTTTGAATTATTTTAACAAGAAATAACTAAAACGCAAGTGGTAATGAGTATAAATCAACCCCCTATTAGGATAGATCCCGAAGAATAAAAAATCCCTGCCACTGCCCCTGTCATAAGGCATGCTAGAGTGGCGGCAAGTAATGCTCTAAGACCCACTCGGGAAAGGTCTTTCATTCTTTTCGGAGCTAAAGCCGTAAGTCCTCCAATAAAAATCGCTAAAGACGCAAAATGAGCAAACCCACACAGGGCATAAGAGGCAATGATAGAAGAACGGGGGTGAACAAGAGCATTGTCAGCCATGAGTCTTGCCAAGTTCTGATAAGATACGACCTCAGTAGCCACTGTCCGTTCTCCGAGAAGCTTGGCAATTTCAAAAGCATCACTTGGAGGGACTCCTAGAATTATGGTGAAAGGATAAAAGATATAACCTAGAATAGACCTGATGGACCAATGGAAATTTATGTTAAAAAGATGATTTATATGTCCTCCCATCCATCCCAAAATCAAATCCAACAGGGCAATCAAACCAAGGAAAGCAATAAGAAGAGCAATAATGCCCCCCAAGAGCCGCAGACCACTATTTGCTCCGTTTATAATGGCAGCAATAATATTGTCTTCCCTTTTATAATGAGGTTTTACATTTATTCCCAGAGTTTTAGGCTTTTCAGTCTCAGGAACAATCAGTTTAGACATCACCACAGCAGCAGGAGCAGAAAGAAGAGAAGCAGAGACAAGGTGCCCGGCAATGGTGGGCAGCTGCTCCTGGAGAGTAAAAACATAAAGGGCCAGAACAGTAGAAGCGATTGTCCCCATTCCAGCAGCCAATATTGTAGCCAGTTCAGACCTGGTCATTCCGTCTAAATGAGGTTTGATGACCAGAGAAGATTCAACACCCACAAAAATGTTGCTGGAGGCACTTAGAGATTCAGCTCCGCTGATCTTCATCAACCTGGTAAAAACATAGGAAAAACCTCTGATGATCAAGGGCATAATTTTAAGATAGTAAAGAGCAGAAACCAGAGCAGCAAAAAATATGATGGTTGGAAGTGCTTGAAAAGCCAAAAAAGATCCTAGAGAGGTCTCGCCAGCATCATTTGTCTCTCCAGGAGCCAGAGCTAGTCTTCCAAATACAAATTCAGCCCCTTCTTTGGCACTATCCAGCACAGCTACCACCAGATTGTTGACAAAAAGAAAAAATTTAGCTCCAACAGGAAGCACAAAAACAAAAACAGCCACTATGAACTGGAGTATTACCCCCCAAAATATGACTCGCCAGTTAATCACACGCCGATTTGATGAGCACAACCATGCAAACCCGGCAATAACAAAAACACCCAGCAAACTCACAACATTATAAATTCCCATAATTTGTTATTCCTGAATTATTCACAAAAAAATGGCGGTGTCTTTATTAACATTCTTTTTTATGCGATATTCGATATATTTTCAAGTATAATAATCACAATTTTTTTTGTTTTATTTTTAATATTAATCGCCATTTTTCTCCTTGCAGGCGAACCGATCCTACGTCATCTCCTTTGTTACTGGTCTTTCGCTGTAAAGTACTCTAAAGCTTCACGCCTTGCGCCTCGCATCTTCCGCAATCTTGATCCGTGGTTAATCCTGGTTATTTTACTTACTGAGAGTTCTTTATCTCAATTATTTTTTTCCTTTTGGTGTGCCCTTTCAGAATACTGACTTTAGATTTGGGGACATCAAAATATTCAGCAATAACCTCTACAACCTCCTTGTTTGCTTCTCCTTTTTCAGGGGGAGACTTTACTTTAACTCTAAATTCTCTATTCCCGACTCGGTTTATTTCCTGCTTGGCAGCTCTTGGGCTTACTTTAACAGAAATACGCAATCTTTATACTCCCCTTAATGATATCCAAAGTACACAACCATCCATTTGTCCAAAATTACCCTTTAGAACGAATAAGTCTGGGGACCGAGAAGCTGAAGAGCATATTGAGAAATAGATCTAACAATAACTGTATCGATCAATAAAATCAATACGAACGCAATTATGGGGCTGATGTCCAACCCCCCAAATTTATAGGGTGGCACAAACCTCCTTATAGGCCCTAGGACTGGTTCTGTTAATTTATACAGAACCAATCTGACTTTATATAAGGAAGGAGTTCTGATCCAGGATAGAATCACATGAGCAAAGATAACCCATACATATATATTCAGAATAAAATGAGCAATCCTTGAAATGGCATACAATAAATTAGCTAACAAAGTCATCACTGTCCTTATCTGGTTTAATGATAATTCTGTTTGTTTATGATATCATTTTTCTCACCGCTGTGAAAGACTCACAATTTTTTGTTTCTTGACAGTTAAATGCCCCTTATCTATAATTCCCTTCAAAGGAAGCCACAGTGAGAGGAATCAAAAGAAAAATCAATTTTACTTTATTATTATTTTTTGTTCCATTCATCCTTTTTGCCAACATTCATGGCATCCCACAATCCAAACACGCAAAACTCCAAGTGGTTACAGAACTGGCAAATATCAGATCAGGGCCTGATATAGGAAGCCCCATTATTCATCTCGCCTCACAAGGAACCACCATGGATCTTCTGGGACAAGAAGGTCCTTGGTTCCATGTAAAAATCACCATTGAAGACGAAAAAACGATCGAAGGTTACGTACATGAAAGCCTAGTAAAAAAAGTCCCACCTACTGTTCCCTTGGAACAAGAGAAAGAAATAAAAGAAGAGCCAGTGAAAGCAAAAAAGGAAATACCTGAAAAAGAGGATAAGGTAAAGGATAAGATTAAGACTCAAAAAACAACTCATGAGACATCAGAAAAAACTGTTCTTTATCTTCCCAAATTATCTCAAGTTCATATCAATGTTTCAGGAGGAGCAAACTATTCATTAGTAGGAGATCTGAACCAAGGTTCCCAAGGCTTTATTGACTACTATCGTAGTGACCTGAACGCCAAAAAAACAGGAGACTTCCAGCCCCTTCATATGAACTATGTATTTGGAGGGGAAGTAAGCGTACATATGGGACAAGGACTCCATCTCGGATTGGGCGCTGATTACCTTCGCGGCCAGAAAAAAAGTTCTGTGGAATTTTCTCTGCCACAAAATTTTACCATTCAAACCAAGCCCGAAATAAAGGTTATTCCAATCAGGGTTATTCTATCCTATCATTTTATCCCAGCTTTTTATATTAAGGGGGGTATCGAATACATTTTTGCACACTGCAATTATTTTTATAAAATCACTGAAAAAGACACGTGGCAGGAATGGAACGGAAAAGCTAACTCTGGACAATTCGGTGGGTTTTTAGGATTAGGATTTGTGCATAAACTCAGCCAAAATTTGAGTTTGTTTATCCAAGCTTCCGGCCGTTATGCGAAAATCAAAAACCTAAAAGGAGAGCACAACCAAATAAATTCCAGTGGTCTAGAATACAGGGAAAAAGGGTATATGTACATTTACCAAGGAGAAATTCCTAAGGAAGGAACTTTTCCTCTCCTTTTTATCAGCAAAAAAACTCCATCCGGCTATGGAGTATCAAACCCGGAAAGAGCCTCTCTCAATCTAACGGGCATTTCTCTGCGCGCTGGATTAAGAGTGAGATTCAACCTTTTTAAGTAAAGCCATAATTTAAGAATCCAATCCAGGGGATAAATAAATTTTGTTTCCTCAATACATTTTTACTTTTATCCTGATTTTCTCCTTATTTATCAATTTGTGATAACTCCAAATAAAGACTAAAAAATTTATTGCCAAAATTCTATTTTTTTTATATATTTCACTCAATTGAGAAGCCTCAAAAAAATAACGGAGGAGCGTACATGAAAAAAATTCAGATTTTATTCATCATTTTAGTCTGCAGTACATCTATGGTTTTTGGAAGTATTGTGACCAACACAAACCAGGGTGTTCTGTACATGCGTTTTCCTGCCCGAAATGCTTCTACTGATATTGATGCCGTATATTACAACCCAGCAGGTGTCATCCATTTATCAGATGGATGGCACTTCTCTTTGAACAACCAAACCCTGTTTCAAAAAAGGACCATCACCAATAATTTTCCCTTACTCAACAATGATACGTTTACCAGTGATGTGAGTGCTCCTGTCTTTCCCAGCGCTTTTGTGGTGTATAAAAAAAATAAGCTGGCATTTTCTTTTGGCTTTGGCCCCAATGCAGGAGGAGGTTCTGCTGATTTTGCAGACGGCCTGCCTTCCATTGAAACCGATCTGGCAATGACCCCCATTTATTTGACTACCATGGGACTCCCCACCACCCAGTATTCAGCAGATGTCCGTTTCAAAGGAAGCTCCATCTATTTCGGCTTTCAACTGAATGCCTCTTATGAAATTAATGAGATGGTCTCTGGGGCTGTGGGTCTGCGTTATGTCTATGCTTACAATAAATACGAGGGGTCGATAAAAAATATGATGATCAATCCCTATCACCCCCTGCTCAACCCAAGCGGGAGTATGCTTCCGGCTTATCAATTCTTTAATCTTGCCGGTATGCCAAATAAAGCTTCCATGTTTGCCGACAAAACTGTGGATGCCAAACAAGTCGCAACCGGGTACACTCCTCTTTTAAGTCTGAACTTGAACCCTTGTGAAAAAATGAATATAGGCATTCGCTATGAATTCAACACAAAACTTGAATTCGAAAACCAAACCACCACCGACGATACAGGAATGTTCCCAGATGGAGAAACATTTAGGAGTGACATACCCGGGATTCTGGCTGTAGGTGTAGATTACCATATCATGCCCAAACTCAAGGCTGCTGTTTCCTTTAATATGTTTTTTGATAAAAGTGCCAACTGGGAAGGCCGCGAGGATCTGGTAAATTCCAATACTTATGACTTTGCGTTTGCTTTAGAGTATGATTTGACCGAAAAAATCACATTAAGCGGCGGTTATCTCTGGACTCAAGTGGATTTGTCTGATGATTATATGAGCGACCTAGATCATGAAATGTCAAGCAACAGTTTTTTCTTGGGCGGACGTTATAATTTCAACAATAATATAAGCCTAGATATAGGGGGTCTTGTAGCAAACTATAATAAAACAGATAAACCCATCAGTTATCCTGGATTCGGTCCATTCAAAGAGACTTATGAAAAAATAGCCTATGGGTTTGGAGTCGCGCTAAACTTCCATAAATAATCAGGAGTAACTCTCCATCACCTTTTGAATTCAAATTCAGCTCCGGAATCTGGACAAAGATAAGGGGTTATTATAAGATAACTAACAGGAGTACAAATATGAGTTTAGATCCCCATCTCCTTGAAATACTAGCCTGCCCTGTATGCAAGACAGAAGTCAAACTGACTTCAGACGAACAAGGTCTCAAATGCGTCAAGTGCCATCGAGTCTATCCTATAAAAGAAGAGATTCCAATCATGCTTAAAGATGAAGCCACTATTGATCCTGACAGACCCACTAAAGATTGAAAATTCAGCCTTCACAGAAACTGCAGACAAGCCTTATAAACATCTGAAGGAGAAATCGTCCTGATGCAGCGGAAATCATTGTAAATACAATTTCTTTGCCGGCAAGTGAAACGGCATTCATAGTCTTTTTCAATAATGAAGGCAATGGCTTGCCAAGGCTTGAAACGGGCAGGCAATGTGGGCCCAAAATAGGCCACAATAGGAGTGTCTGTGGAAGCTGCAAGGTGCATGGGACCACTATCCGGCCCCACAAAGAGGTCAGACCGGGATATGAGCTCCCTGAGTTCTCTAAGACCCAAATCCCCTGCTAATGAAAAAAGCGAGTGGCGGCTCTTTTGGATGATCTCTTCTGCTCTTTTTTGGTCTTCTTTGGCCCCAACCAAGACAATCTTTGTTTTTGGTCTTTGGTTTAACAGTTTGATCAGCTCAATCATGTTATCAGCCCCCCAGTCACGAAACTTATTTCCAGCTCCTATATGAAAGACGATTATTTTAAAATCCTCTAGATTTTGGTTCTTGATGAAACGAGAAATCTTTTCTTTTTCCTGCTCTGAGGCATCAGGAATCAATAATGGGGGTATGGGATTTGCCTCTATCCCCATAACTTTGAGCGAATTTATATGGCCTTCCACGCTGTGAATAGTTCCTCTTTTTGGACTGCGCGGGATACGGATATGATAGATAAAACTTTTGTATTTTACCGCATAACCAATTTTTAATTTGGCTTTGGTAAAAAGTGTTATCCAGGCAGCTTTAGGGCCACCGAATAAATCTATGAGCACATCATATTTGGTTTTCCTGATCTTTCGAATATGGTTTATGAGATCTTTTGTCTTCTGCTTCCTTGGGAGCACGATAATTTGATCAAGAAAAGGGTTCCCCTCCACAATCTCATAAAAAGGGTCTTCCACAATATAAGTCAGCGAAGCCTGGGGACACCTCTTCTTAAGGGCAGTAATGACAGGAGTGGTCATGATATTATCGCCCATACGGCGCAAACGGATTATAAGGACCTTTTCAATGGAAGAAAGGTGAATTATTTGTTTGTCATGCTGACCCAATGATTATCTCCATGGTTGAGTTTGGTCGGAAAATTACTCTCTAACTCCTTGAAGTCATTTTACTTCAACACTCCCTCCTTTTCAACAGAGACCGTGTGTGTTGATTCCTTTACGTAGAGCAAAAATTCTGTTATTTTTAGGGAACTTCTGAAAAGCAGGAAATGTTTTGACATGAAAGAAACATACAGATGGAATCCCTACTCAGACCAGCCAGATATCTCCATTCCCAAGAAAAAAAGATTCTGGCATCACCTCAAGCGCTTGGGGAGTTATGCATCTCTAATTTCTGCCGATATTCCAAAAATAACTGCCATTGCTTCCCTTTATAGAAAATACTGGAAAACAATGTACAAAACCCCATGCTCTATCGGGAATCCTTTTGCTATATCTGTTTCTCCCTTAGGGAAAAAAAATGCTGAACTCGTGAGTCTTCTAAAGGAAATCAGAGTCTCAAGAACACTGGTAAGGGTTCATTCATGGGATGCTAAAAATCTCGATCATGCTGAAGCACTGTGTCATATTCTAAAACAAGAAGGCCTGGATATCTCTATCGCTCTACTCCAGGAGCGGCAGGATGTCCTCAATCCAACCAAGTGGGAAAAATTTTTGGGCCTTGTTTTTTCCCGATTCAAACAATACTCATCATTTTTTGAAATTGGTCACGCTTGGAACAGGGCAAAATGGGGACTTTGGGATTACAAGGAATACTTAAAGCTGTCCCGTCCTGCTCTCTTGTTAGCCAAGAAACATGGGGTCAGACTTGTGGGACCAGCTGTGATCGACTTTGAATTCCATCTTTATCCCCCCATACTTAAGGAGATATCTTTTGATATTGTCAGCTCATTTCTCTATGTAGACAGAGTAGGCGCACCAGAGAACAAACAATTTGGATGGAACACAAGCCAAAAACTGGCTCTTCTGCGGGCTGTAGTGGATGAGTGCAGCCAGAACTCGCCTCCTATATGGATTACTGAAGTCAACTGGCCTCTAAAAGGAACCGGAAAATTCTCTCCCGTTTCAGAAGAACTGAACGTAACCGAGGAAGAGCAGGCATCATTCCTTGTACGCTACTATGTCCTGTGCCTGGCTTCTGGATTTGTGGAACGAATCTACTGGTGGCAGCTAATAGCCCCTGGTTATGGACTCGTGGACAGCAGAAAGGAGCCCTGGCGGAAAAGACCCAGTTTCTATGCTTTTAATACTATGGTGGAACACCTAAAAAAATCTAAATTTAAAAGAAAAATCCCACACCACCGTGCTGAAATCTATGTCTTCCAAAAAGAACAGGAAATTTTTGCCGTTGTTTGGGCAAAAGAAGAAACAAACTGGGGAGAATTAATAATTCCTAATGAAATTAAAAAGGTTATTAGTGGAGATGGAAAAGAACTTCCATTTGACAAGAATAAAGTATGGATTGACGGGAATCCCTGTTATGTCATGTTTAAATAAAAGGAGCGTTTGAGTTTATCATCAATACGAAACTCTCGGCATGGACGCATATTCAAGACACTTATTCCAGTCTTCTTCAAAATGCTTTCTGACCTTTTCAAGCTCTTGTTCAGAAATCAATGGAGCCCTTCCTACTAAAAAATTAGGGACAAGCATAGATGCATACAGAATGAAATAGCGGGGAATCATTCTCAAGAGTCTTTGGATCTTACTTACCCAATATTTCTCTGAATATTCAAAATCCTGATTGAATAAAAAACGGCTGAATTTCCTGATCACCTTGAGCTGCTTTTCATTGAAAGCCGTGTGTTTGGGAGATAAATTAATTGACTCTTTATCAAAGGAGACCCCAAGAAATTTCGATATCCTTTCTAAAAACAAGTAAGGGTTATTTCTCAGGTCACGATAAAACAGGACCAGAGGCCTTTTTTTGAATTTATTTTCAATCATTTTCAGCATAGGATAAAAATAAAGGTCTTTCTGCTTCCAGAAACCTTGATCTTTTTCCAAATCAATAAACTCCTTAAAGAAAAAAGAATGTCCGTTTTTTATCCTTCTTTTGTACTGAGATGCGATCCAACTGTCATGTCTTCTCAACACTATAATAATTTTTGCATGAGGATAGACAGAGGCAATGTTGTCTAATTCTGGTTTTAATTGTCGGTCAAATTCATTTGAAATCAAATATTTATCATGATTTGTTTTTTGTATAATTCTGACGTACTTATAATTCCTGTACTTGGTTCTTTGAATATATTTGATTCCTTTTAATTTCGGAAAAAACTTACGCTGCAGATAGGTAGTTCCGGTTTTGGCTAATCCCACATGAAAAAAAACCTGTTTGGATCTATCTGTGGGATTATCTTTTTGAAGGTGCTCTATTCTTTGTTGATCCTTTCTGGATTTAAGCAACCTCAGCTCCTTTATATGCCATCCTAAGGCAAAGCAAAATATAAAGTCAAGTCAACACAATCTTACAATAATTATGAGAAAATTGATTCGTTCATCAATGATTTGTTTTATAATCAGGCAAAAGATCAGCCATAGTCAACCTAAGATTCCTGAACTATTTGACTTTTTTCTTAGTGTCTATTAACCTGACTTGTTCATAAAAAAACAAACAAGAAAAATGTTCAAGTCATAGTTCCAAAAATATCATTGTATATCGCTGAAAATAAATAATGACAGATTTAAATTCCATTCTGCTGTCTTTGGTTGTCTTTATACATCATTAATATCATAAAGATCCTTAAGCTGAAATGAAGGAGGAAAGAATGATGGATAAGAAAATAGCTCACAGGATTCATTTTTGGCTTATTCCTCTGTTTTTGGTTTTGATATTGTGCGGAGTCATTCTTTCAAGCTGTGACAAAAAAGTGGAGCGGCAATTCCGCTTTGTCTTTATGACAGATATTCACTTGCAACCTGAAGGAATCGCTTCTACTGGATTTGAAAATGTCATCCAACAGGTCAATTCATTGAAACCAGACTTTATCATTACAGGGGGAGACTTAATCATGGATGCCTTGGAACAGGATTTCGAAAGAGCGGACTCCCTTTACAAACTATACAATGATTATCAAAAAAAATTTCAAGCTCTGGTTTATAACACTATAGGTAATCATGAGGTGTTTGGAATGTATCCCACCAGCGGTGTTGATCCCAGTCATCCTGAGTATGGAAAGCAGATGTTCAAAAACCGCCTTGGTCATGGAAAAACCTATCGCTCCTTTGATTACAAGGGGTGGCACTTTATGCTCCTAGATGGGATTGGTTTTACCAAAGACTGCCAATATTACGGTCATATAGATTCATCCCAAATCAAATGGATAAAAAATGATCTGTCAAGCCTAGATTCAGAAACACCCATAGTGATATCGATCCATATCCCATTCTATTCCATCTCTGCACAAGTGAGTGAAGACCCTACTGCTGCCAATTCCAAAGGAATTGTGATAACCAATGCCAATCAAGTCCTTGAGCTGTTCAATAATTATAATCTCAAAGCAGTCATAAGCGGACATTTACACTGGATCGAGGAGATCATTTATCAAGACGTACACCATATTAATGTGGGTGCTGTAAGCGGAGGTTGGTGGGAAGGGCCTTACCGGGGGGTATCAGAGGGATTTGCTGTTTTCCAAGTTAAGGGAAATAAATTCACGTGGAGATATGAGGACTATGGCTGGCATGCTCCCCTGGACAAGCCTGAATAAGTTTTGACATCACATCAGGATATACTTTTAAAAAAGGATTGGATATTTCTTTGGGGTTTTCCCAACCGTTATTTGAAGTTTTCTTTTTTCTATTATATTATCCTTTTATCTTTAAAAACGGAGTATCCATAAAATGAAGGTATCTTACTTTGTTCCTGCGACCATCTCATTCTATCTGCTCTTTTCCATGATATCTATCTCGGTCAGTCAAATCATGCTCGCTCTAACCTTCATTTTCTGGATCATTTATATGATAAGGTCAAGACAAAAAATAACATTTCCTGGTTTTTTCTGGGCTCTTCTGGCATACAGCTTTTTCACTCTTTTGTCATGCATTTTCTCTGAAAACCCAAAGATTAGTTTTATAGACAGCCGGGAGTTACTACTGTTTCTTTTTGTACCCCTCGTTTATACAGGATTCCAAAAGACAAGAGATATTAAATTGGCCAATCTAGCCCTGCTGGCTTCAGGATTGGTGAGTGTATTGTTTTCCCTCTTCATCTTTATATTCAAGTATAAACCCGGAGAAAGAATCTCCGGATTTATGGGGCATTATATGACCCAGGCCGGACTGCTTCTGTTATTCGCAACCTTAGCCCTGAGTATGTTTCTTTTCTCAAAGACACACATAAGATATATCTGGGGTGGTGCTTTTGTCATTTCCTCAGTAGCTCTTATCCTCACTCTAACCAGAAATGCTTGGGTTGGCCTTATAGTCGCTGCCTTTGTCCTTCTTCTTCTCTACAGACCGAAACTTGTGGCTATTATTCCGGTAATTTTAGCCCTAACTTTTCTTGTATGCCCGAAAAATATAAAGAGAAGAGCTTTGAGTGTTTTCAGTTTAAAAAGCTACTCAAACGCTATAAGGATAGAATACTTAAAGGCCGGATGGAAAATCATTAAGGAATATCCCATTTTTGGCACAGGACCTGATACTGTTGAGGTGATATTTCAGAATCCAAAGTATCATCTATCCAGAGACGCACGTAACAATGTTCACCTTCACAACAACATAATTCAAATTGCTGCTGAAAGAGGTATTTTAACTCTACTCTCCTGGCTAGTATTTTTAATATGGACGTTTGTATCCTTGTTGAAATTGATTCGAAACAAGCATCCATCTCTTTTCCCTCTGACAGCAGCAGCCCTTTCCTGCCTCTTAGCCTTATTTGCAGCCGGTCTTTTTGAATACAACTTTGGAGACTCTGAAGTAGTCACTCTCTTCCTTTATCTGATAACCGCCCCTTTTGCTATCAACAGGCTGCTCAAATCAGAAGAAATAAAAGAGTTATGACAAAAATACGAAAAAAGGTTTTTGTCTCTTTTTTTGTTTTATTCTTTCTATATACAGCCTGGCTTTCCTTTCAAATTATCAATTTCAAAACTCATAAGAAACTCACAGAACCATCTTCTTCTCTAGAAATAAATGGGGCCTATCATATTCATTCCGCTTTTTCTGACGGAAAAAAAAGCGTAGGCAAAATCGCAGAACTTGCTGCCCAGTCCTCACTTGATTTTTGCATTCTCACTGATCATGGGAGTCCCAATTTTGAGAGCATAAAGAGTCAAGGATGGAAAAAGGGGGTGCTTGTTCTAGCTGGGAGTGAGCTTTCAGTAAATAGGGGCCATCTGGTAGCTCTGGGCTTTGGATACCCACAAGAAAAATTTCCCCAAAATGCCGAATCAGCCGCCTATAAGATAAACAAACTCAATGGTTTTTCTATTATCGCCCATCCCTATTCAAAAACACACTGGACCTGGGGTAAACATGCTGGTTATTCCGGCATAGAAATAATAAATGCAGACGCTATGGTCAAAAAAAATTATCTCCACATGATTCCTTATTTTCCAGCTCTACTCATTGAGCCCAAACTTCCCCTTCTTAAGATGACCAGAAATCCAGTTAAAAACCTCAAAAAATGGGATATGCTTCTAAAAGAGTCTGCCACGTATAGTTATTATAGTACTGACGCTCATATGTTCTATAAACCGCTTTTTTCCCTATTAAGAATTCATGTCATCTTAAAAAAAGATTTATCTTTAGTTTTTGAAAAAGCAAGGAATCAAGTATTCAATGCTCTTCAAAACGGACATTTTTATAACAGTATTGATGCTGCTGCCCCAGCCAGAGGTTTCCGGTTTTGGGGAGAAATAGGAAAAAATAGGATTGAAATGGGCCAGTCGATTGTATTTGATGAATCATTCTCTTTTTTTGTAAAAACCCCGGAATCCATATCCTGCACAACAGTCCTCCTCCATAACGGAATACCTGTCTTGACTGATACCAAAGACTTTATTTCTTTGGAGCCATCTAATCCAGGAGTCTACCGGGTAGAGGTTTATCTTCGAGAAAAAAGTCCTTTAGATAAGACCTGCCCATGGATTCTTTCTAATCCCATCTTTCTCACGGAGAGTACACATGGTAAAAATCAACAAAAAAAACTTAGAAAGCATTATCAATAAGTTCAAAGGGAGAAAAGTATTAATCCTCGGCGATGTAATGCTCGACAGATATGTATGGGGTACTGTAGAAAGGATCTCTCCTGAAGCTCCTGTTCCTGTGGTACATGTAAGTCGAGACTCTCTTTGCCTTGGAGGTGCTGGGAATGTTTACCACAATCTTAAGAGCCTCGGAGCTTTCCCTATTCTATTAGCTACAGTAGGGGATGATGAATGGGGAAAATGGATCAAAAAGAATCTCGATTATAAAAAGGGCCTATACACAACTAATGACCGCCCTACCATTACCAAGACCAGGATTATCGCCCACCAGCAGCAGGTGGTCAGGGTAGATGAAGAAGTGAACGAACCCATATCCCAAAAAACAAACAAAAAAATAATAGAGTGTATCCAAAAAGAAGACTATGAAGGCATCCTGATATCCGATTATAATAAGGGCATGGTGAATAAATATATCATGAATGACCTATTATCCATTGCTCAAAAGAGAGATGTCCCTGTATTTGTGGACCCAAAAATCGAAAATATATCCTATTTCTCACCTATAACTCTTATAACACCTAATCACTATGAAGCAGAAGCAATTGTCAATCATCCCTGCGACCATAATGGAGAGGCAGAAAGAGCTGGAAAAGAGATCCTTTCATTGATTACCACAAAATATATTATCATAAAAAGGGGACAAAAAGGAATGACAGTATTGGATGAAAACAAGCAGCCTATTCACATACCCACTGTAGCCAAAGAAGTTTATGATGTGACAGGAGCCGGAGACACAGTCATTGCCACTGCCAGTCTGGCTCTTCTCTCAGGTGCCTCCATACAGGAAGCTGCTTTCCTCGCAAACGCAGCTGCAGGAACCGTAGTAGGTAAAATGGGAACTGCTGTGGTCACACCAGAAGAACTGTTGCATTTATTAAATGAATAATAAAGAAAGAAACTAAAATAAAATCATCAAACTCAACCACTTAAGAGACCCAGTTGCTCCTGATTATCATGAACACCCGTCCTTTCCTTTTCGATCCGATCCAAAACATCAGACGTTATATCACCGGAAGGGTATTTCCCATCAAAACAAGCTCCGCAAAATTCAGTAAGTTCCTTGTTTTCCATATGAACAGCTTTTCTTAATGATTCTATGGGTTGATATATTACCTTGTCAGCGTTTATCTTTTTTGTTACCTGTTCTTCATTGAGATCCCTGGCAACGAATTCTGTATGCGTCTGCATATCAATCCCGTATACACAAGGATATCTCAATGGAGGGGAGTAGGACGCAAAATACACCTTTTTTGCTCCGCATGCTCGAGCCATTTCAATAATAGAACGGGATGTATTACCCCTAACTATACTGTCATCAACAATCAGCACATTTTTATTTTTAAACTCAGAAGCAATAGGATTAAGCTTCTGCTTGATAGAATCCCTCCGAAATTTGTCTGAGGGCATAATAAAAGTCCTTCCTATATAGCGATTTTTTACTAGGGCTTCCCTGTACTTAATATCAAGCTTTCTGGAAATTTCAATAGCCGCATCCCGTGCGGAGTCAGGAACAGGGATAACAACATCCATATCCAGATCATGCTTTTTTATTTCTTCTGCTAAGAGACTCCCCAAATTAATACGGCATTTATAAACATTGACTCCATCGATGATGGAATCAGGCCTGGCAAAATATACCCATTCAAAAAGACAGGGGTTGTGACGTTTCTTCTGCAATCTTTTTTTACGGAGTTTTCCCTGATTATCTAAAAATACAGCCTGACCAGGTTTGATATCTTGAATATTTGTAAAATGGGCTAGATTTAAACTAACACTCTCAGAAGCAAAAGCATAGGACTGGAACAGCCCCTGTTTTCTCTCACCATAAACCAAAGGTTTTATCCCAAAAGGATCCCTAAAAGCAACTATTCCCTGTTCAGCTATATAAGCTACTACTGAATAGCTCCCTTTTACTTTTTCAAAAACTTTTTTGACGGCTTGGAAAACATGGTCTGGCTTAAGTTCCTTTGTCCTCTGTTTATCAAGCTCACTGGCAAATATATTTAAAATGACCTCAACATCATTATCTGAATTTAAAATCCGGCAGTAGTTCTCAAAAAGTTCTTTTTTGAGTTCTGAATAATTAACAACATTCCCATTATGGGCCATTATGATTCCAAAGGGTGAATTCACAAAAAAAGGCTGGGCATCCTCGCCTCTTCCTCCCCCAATGGTGGGGTATCGGGTATGACCGATTCCAATGGGACCTTTTAATCTTCGGACGTTTTCCTTGTTAAATATATCATTGACCAATCCATTTCCTTTTTTGGTATGGAAGCGACCGTCATAAGTCATAATTCCTGCTGAATCCTGACCCCTGTGTTGGATCGCTAGCATTCCTTGGTATAGATCTTCAAATACATCCTCACAGCCATAAATGCTGATAATTCCGCACATAAAATCACTCCATAAAAAAATGTGAGATTATATTATAACCTATAAATCGAATTTCAGGAAATATGTTGAAAGGCAAAAGGTGAAATGTGAAACGTAAGATTAGGTAATGTGAAATGATTTCTCACATTTCACCTTTACCCTTTCACCTTTACTCTTTCACCTTTCACATCTTTTATGAATGATACACATGCCGCCAGTATTGGAGTAAATCCAGCAGAGTTTGTTTTATAGGTATCTCTGGAGCCCATGATATTTCTTTTTTTATCTTTTGGTTATCTCCTACTAAAACAGGGATATCGATTTTTCTTAACTTTGTTTTGTCTATCTCAACATCAATTTTTACCTTAGAGTATTTGAGGAGTATATCCAATACTTTTTTCAATGAAATGGATAGGCCTGATGATACATTATAGACCTCCCCTTTTCTTCCCTTTTTCATTAAAGAAAAATATGCTCTCACGACATCTCTTACATCAACAAAATCTCTCTTTACTTCAGTGTTTCCTACTCTTATCTGTGGGAGAGATATCCCTTTCTCAATTCTTGCTATTTGACTGGCCCAATCAGAACACACAAAATCAGGATTTTGGCCAGGTCCAGTATGAGGAAAAGACCGGGTTGTGATAATATCCAAGTCTTCGATTTTAGAATAGAACTCACATAATTTTTCCCCACTCAATTTAGTAAAAGCATAAGGACTTACTGGGTACACCGGGTCTGTCTCCCTTAAAGGCATGGAGTCTATTCCCAACAAACCATACACATCCGAAGAACTAACAAAAAGAATTCTCGCATCTGGGGCATATTTTCTTACAGCCTCAAAAAGGTGCAAGGTTCCAATGATATTGACTTCAAAAGTTTCTTTTCTTTTTTTCCATGACTGGCCTACATTTGAGACCGCTGCAAAATGAAAGACAAATTCCGGTTTGGAAATTTTTATCAGTTCTTCAACTTCTTTTTCACAGCGTATATCCTTCTTATATATCCGACATTTTGAGGAATATCTTCCTGGTTCAGGCTCTTCAGGAAAACAAATCCCGAATAATTCAAATGTTTTCTTTTTTAAAAACTCAAGAAAATGTTTTCCCACAAATCCGGACACACCTGTTACAAAGATTCGCAATGTTAAACTCTTTCCCTCCAGAAATCCAGGAGGTCTTTTAAAGATTGAGTGAATGGTATTTTGGGTTTCCACCCTGTAAATTCTCTGAATTTTGTGCTGTCTGAAAGAAGGATAGGCACATCAGACGGTCTTAATCTAGCAGGGTCTACCTTAATCTCTACATCATCATCAGATAGAGAGAGCAGCATGTCAAGGATTTCACTAATACCATAAGCTTTCCCGGTTCCAATATTGTAAACATCTCCTTTTTGGCCTTTTTCCAGACTCAACCAATATCCACGCACCATATCTCTCACATCGGTAAAATCTCTTTTTGCCTCAAGATTTCCTACATATATGACCGGCTCTTGCTTTTTTTTCTCTATCAGGGCTATCTGCTTAGCAAAATTCGAACAAATAAAGACATCACCTCTTCGGGGCCCGGTGTGATTAAATCCCCTCGTCCTTACTGTATCTAATCCATAACTTTTAAAATACTGATAAGCCAAAAGATCTTGAGCTACTTTACTCACAGCATAGGGACTCAAAGGCCTTAAATGGTTTTCTTCCTTCATGGGAACCTCATCAGGGTGGACAAGACCATATTCCTCACTTGAACCTGCTATTTGTATTCTTGGCTTTAGGCCCAGACTCAGTACGGCTTCAAACAAGTTTATCTCACCAATAGCATTTATTGAAAAGGTCTCCGCAGGACATTTCCATGATGTAGGAACAAAACTCTGCGCCCCAAGATGAAATATGCGATCAGGCTTGATTTGGGAAAGTGCTTTTTCTAAAGAAACGATGTCTTTTAAATCAGCCTCATAAAGACGTATTCTGTCCAAAATATGGCTGATATTATCCCTCCGGCTTCTCCACCTTATGAATCCGCATACCTCAACATCCTTATGTTCTGACAAAATATAGTCAGCAAGGTGACTCCCTGCAAATCCTGTTATCCCGGTGATCAAAGCTCTCATTTTTCCTCCTATTTTCTATCTCTTTTCTGTATGAAGAACAAACTTAAAATCCAAATCCTCCCAGAAAATTTTGAGTTTTCCCAATATTGCCTAATCCCAACGAAAAACCAAATTGAATCTCTGGTTTGTCACGAAAATAAAACACCCTAAGGTCTGCCTCAAAATCTAGACATTGATAATGATATACTAAAGAAACAGCAGAATAAAGAAGCTTCTTTTCCTTCAAGTTATAATCAATTTGAGACTTCGCTTCAAAAGAAAGTGCGGGTATTTTAAATCCCCCGTACATACTAATCTGATGTCTTGCATAAAGAGAATTTTCCCTATAGGGATTCACACTTTTGTACCAATTCATTCTCAAAAACAAGTCATCATTTGGTGTTCCTAGGTTTGCTCCCATTCTTATTCTTGAAAAAGCCTTGTAATAGGGATTAAAAGAAATCGAGGCATCCAAACTGTATTTATTAGTTGGATAAAACCTGAGGTCACCGCTTATATCTGAATATTCAGGAATTTCTCCATTTACCCGGTAAAGTCTCAAAGGACCTTCCTCAGGATTCAAAAAGAAAGTTTGGCTTAATCCCAAAGATAAAATTTCCTTGGGCATATCATTTTTCTTTATCAGAAACCGGTTGGTCAAACCATAGCGCACAAAATGGTTGGTATAAAAATAAGTAGCTGTGATAATCCTTTCGGAATTTGCAACCGGACTGTCAAAACGGTAAACCAAAGAAGGCTCTATAATGTGTTTTAGTTTGGGCTGATTTTGTGGATCAAAATAGACTCTACTGAATACCGGACCTAATAATTCCACTTTCGTGGTATAATTATTCACAAAAATGGGATCATTGACGATTTCTTTGGTGCCTTGCTTATAACTCTTAAAATAGTATACAGAACTTGAAGATAAATCTGAATTAATAGTCAACCAAGAAATACTATTAAAGGGAAGACTTAGTTTTGGATAAAATGATAAATACTGAGATTTCTGCTGAGTTCCCTTCTCATAAGCCGAGTCCCAGCCATATTCCCATGCATTAAAATTAGTGGAAAAAGAAAAGTAAAGGGGTGAAAATATTTTGATCTTTGATGAACTAAAAGATACATTTGGAATACTGTGCTTTATTATTGATCTGTCCGCCTCCCGAAAATATGTTTCAAATCGAGAAACACGGGCATTAAGATTAAAATAAGACCAAGACCGAGTTAAGTAAACTTGTGAACGCCTGTTTGCCACTACCGCTCTTCGAAAATTATTATCAAATTCTCTCAAAAAGTTAAAAGAACTCTGATAGTCTACATCTGCGGTAAGATTAAAATCAAGAGGTAGGGGATTGGAGTGCTTTAATCGAATAATATAGGCGTTTTCTTCCACTTCTTGATAGTCAGGATTATTGGACCGGAAATAATAAAGGTCCATCTGACCCCGTAGGTTTTGAGAGAAAATATATCTGTACTGAAGACCACCCCCCAAACCGCGGGCAGAATAATAATTAAAATTAACAGTGGTATCCATATTTCTTTTAATAGCCCAGTAAAAACCCTGTTCAAAAGTCATGCCTTTGATTCCCGAGTAACCTATATTTGGCATCAAAAAACCTGTTTTCCTGTCTTCCCCTACCGGATATCTCATATAAGGCAAATAGAAAATTGGTATTTTCTTTATAGAAAACACAGAATTCCACATCTCAATATAATCATCTTTTTTATAATTTGCTTTTGAGCATGAAAATTTCCATCTCGGGACTTCTTGTGTACATGATGTGATCCATGCCTTCTTTAATCGATAAAGATCTTCCTTTTCTCTTTTTACAGATTTCGCCTCATAGGTGATGGTCGGTTTTACCAATCCATGAACTTTTTCAAATTCCCCTTTAGATGTATCCAGGTTAATGTGAATCTCTTTCATACTTATGACTTCTCCGGGAAGATGAACGGTTACATTGCCCTTAGCCATAACATCTTTTGTCTCTAAGTTTAATTCTGCCCAATCAGCAAAAAGTTTGGTATCTTTATAATGAATTTCAACATTTCCAGAAGCTGTTACTATCTGATCCACTCTTTCTTTGTATTGAGCAATAATTCTCACCTGAGGGGAATCCTTTTTCTGAGCCAAACTTACAATAGGACACAGAACAATAAATAAAACTATCCCGATGAAT
>Ga0180434_10000214_pt1 | contig 90638 bp, 83 predicted proteins | sample SS_ome_7_FD_132453 | JGI IMG/M metagenome (GOLD analysis project Ga0180434, IMG submission 132453) | Hypersaline lake sediment archaeal communities from the Salton Sea, California, USA - SS_1_D_2 metaG | ecosystem: Environmental > Aquatic > Non-marine Saline and Alkaline > Hypersaline >... | reverse complement strand
ACTCTTGCAACTCTTTGGTCAGTGCATCTGAGGGATTGTATCCTTTGGCAAGCACAACAAACGCTTTCACCACAATACCACGAACTCCTTTGGGATCGTCAGCACCCACCACTGCACATTCTGCAACAGCAGAATGTTCCATAAGAGCAGATTCCACCTCAAAAGGACCTATTCGATAGCCTGAGGATTTTATGACATCATCATCTCGACCGACAAACCAGAAATAACCATCTTCATCTTTGTACCCTCGATCACCCGTGTAATAAACGTTATTTCTAAATGCCTTTTTCATAATGTCGGGGTCTTTCCAATATTCTTTAAAGAGACCTGGTGGACGCTGGTCACCAATATACAAGGCAATGTTTCCTTCTTTATTGGGACCGAGTTCGTTTCCTGCATCATCAACAATACGAACATCATGGCCGGGTGTTGGTTTTCCCACCGACCCATATTTGATAGGCATAAAGGGATAGTTGGACAGAACACATACCGTTTCGGTCTGGCCATAGAAGTCATAGATTTCTAGCCCAAACGCCCCTTTCCAGACCCGAATAACCTCAGGATTGAGAGGCTCTCCTGCACTCATGGAATGTCTAAGCTTAAGAGCATACTTAGATAAGTCCATCTGAATGAGTAATCGGTACACGGTTGGCGGAGCGCAAAATGAGGTTACTCCATAGCGCTCCATAGCTCGCAGCAATCCGTCGGCATCAAAGCGACTAGGGGTTTCCCATTGAATAACGGCAGCACCAACAATCATTTGCCCGAAAAGCTTTCCCCATGCGGCTTTTGCCCAACCTGTTTCTGAGACCGTCCAATGCAAATCACATTTTGTCAGTCCTTGCGCAAAGCGTGCGGTGACTTCATGGCCCAAGGGATAGCTATGTGTGTGTAACACCATTTTTGGATGTCCCGTTGTGCCCGACGTGAAATAGATAAGCATGGGGTCTGAAGGAATCGTTTTTCCGGTCTCTTGTTGTGAAAGCTCATAGGATGATTTGTCCATTTCTTCCTGATAATTCAACCATCCCTCTCGTGTTCCATCAACAAGCATAAGATGCTGTAATGAAGGGCATTTTGATTTAATCTTCTCGACAATATCAGCATGATCTTTGTCAGTGAAAATCATACAGGCTTCTGCTCTGTTTACTCGATATTCTACGTCCTTTTCAGTAAGAAGCACGGTTCCTGGCATGGGAACAACACCAAGTTTAAACATGCCGATAAGTGCAATATACCATTCAGGAATGCTTTGGAGAATGACCAGGACGCGGTCTCCTTTCTTGACACCTATCCGCCTCAGAGCATTGGCATATCGATTTGACTCAACAGACAGATCACGGAACGTATGATACCTATCCCGCTTACCACTGCGATCGATCGAGATGAGAGCCAGTTTCGTTCGATCTTCAGCCCATCTATCTACAACATCAAATCCAAAGTTAAAATATTTAGGTACATTCCAGGAGAAGTTCTTGTACAATTCCTCATATCTATCTTTTTTCTGCAGATGTTTAACCATACGCCTCCCTCTTTTTACTACAAACCCAATTGTTTTGCAATGACCATGTGTTGCACTTCAGAAGTACCCTCGCCGATTTGGCAGAGTTTAATGTCTCGATAATATCGTTCGAGAGGATATTCTCTCATATATCCATACCCTCCATGAATCTGCATCGCTTTTACTGTTGCCCTCATTGCACTTTCTGATGCGAAGAGTTTTGCCATCGATGCTTCTTTCGTAAAAGGTACATTTTGGTCTTCCATAAACGCTGCACGGTAAACCAAAAGGCGTGCGGCATCAACCTCCGTCGCCATCTCTGCAATCATCCACTGGATGGCCTGAAATTTACCGATAGGCCGTCCGAATTGTTGTCGCTGCTTGGCATACTCAATACTGTCTTCTAACGCACCACGAGCAATACCAACGGACATGGCACCAATTGCCGTTCGACCACGATCCAAAATATTCATGGCGCCAACAAAGCCCAAATCCTTTTCGCCGAGTAATTGTTCTTTAGGAATACGGCAGTTTTCAAAGATTAATTCAACCGTGTGGCTGCCCCGAAGACCGAGTTTATCTTCCGATTGTCCTATCCTAAAACCAGGAGTGTCTTTTTCGACAATAAAGGCACTGATGCCCTTTGCACCCTTTTCTTTGTCTGTCTTTGCCATGACTGTTACGACATCAGCTATATCGCCACTCGTGATGAATTGTTTTGTTCCATTCAACACCCATTGATCCTTGTCAAGAACGGCAGTCGTTTGTAGTCCTGCAGCATCAGATCCCGCATTTGGTTCTGTTAACGCCCAGGCAGCAAGCCCATCTCCATTCGTTAATTTTGGTAGATATTTTTTCCGTTGTTCTTCTGTTCCCCGCTCATAAATATGTCCCAAACCAAGTGAGTTATGTGCCTCAACAGTAATACCAGTGGACCCGCAGACCCTGGATATCTCTTCAAGTGCAATCATATAGCTGACACGATCAATGCCTGCCCCACCATGCTTTTGAGGGACCGTCATGCCCAATAGACCCATTTGCCCCATCTTTTTATAGAGAGCTTTGGGGAAGTACTCCTCTTTGTCAATCTTTGAAGCAAGAGGTTTGAGTTCTTTTTCACAAAATGCTCTAATTGTCTTCTGGAACAACGTTTGTTGATCGGTTAAGGTAAAATCCATACGTAGCCCTCATACCGTGATAAGTAAAGGGTACAAAAACCTTTAGGTAATAAGGTTAAACAAATACCCTAACACCAATATCTGTGGAACGGTAATAATCGGTAGCCATAATGCTGCCTTTTTCCCAATATTTTGCCAGATCAATCCAATCTCTGTATAATCGGTGGCAACTCCAGCCATCAAAAAGGTAAAACTGTTCCCAAAAGCACCAGTTTGACTGAATATTTCAAACGCAAGCGGCGAGCTTCCTTCTGAGCATACCTCAATAATGGTTGCAAAAAACAAAGTAACAACAAGACCTAATGCCGTTGGGCCCATATATGTTAAAAATAAATGGTGTGGTATATATGCTCGAGCAAATGCCGCCATAACCATACCGACTAACAGCCACCAGAGCACCATCTTTGATAATGCCCATGAACCACCAAATACGCCTTTAATGGCAACGATGATGTTTGCTTTCGTAAATTGGTAGTTGTGCCATCGTTTCTTCACATCCGCTCGTATGGAAAAGGTGGAAAGTATCGGATGATCCTCACCGTGCTCGCATTTATCACATTCAACCATCCCTCGCCGTTCTAGAGCCTGATAAATAAGACCCGTTATAACGGCAATAAATAATGCTGAAAGCACAATAAATGCTGCTTTGGTGCCGAAAAAGCCAAAGAGAAGGACAGTAATAGGAAGATTTGCCCAAGGCGACGCAAGCAAAAAGGCAACTACTGAAGAAGTGCTCGCTCCTTTTTTGTACAATTCAATAGCAATAGCAAGAATGCCATGAGAGCAGGCGCTCATTAAAAATCCAAAAATAATGGAATAGAGAATCGTTCGTTTTTGGTGTCTAGAAAGATATTTTTGGATATATTCTCGAGGGACAAAATAATCGATAACGCCTCCGATGAGAAATCCAACCAGAATTGCCCACCAAATTAAGAGCAAATAATCAATAAATGCATCGTAAAACGGATGAAGCACCGGCAGCAGAACACTTGCGATAAGGAGAACAAGAATAACCAACATAACGATGAATAACCGTTCTTTGTACCATTTTTTATGGACGGCGTGACCTGCACAACTTGGACACGATGGTGGTGCCTCTGAAGAAACGTCTTGTTGCTTCTCATATTGTTTAATGCAATGCTCGCTACAAAAATAGTGGCCATGTGCCTTGATGGTTCCTTTCATGCCACAGATTGGATCAGTCTTATCCATTTGCAACCAAAACCATTCGTTCTTATTTCAATATTGTGGATGAGGTTGTAGGAAAAGGATAGGATGGGAGATGCAAAGCATTAGGGGCAAGGGATGGTGAGGAGAGGAGGAAAGAATGGGATTTTCTCAAAAATGCCTCTAACAGGTTTACATCTCCGCATTCGTTGTTAATCTCACGAGTATTGTTCTAAACCACCTCATAGATATCCAATTGACGTTGTGTGAGGTCCCCCATACAACCCCATTATTAACAATTGTTAATCACACATCTATATTTAAAGATTTTGGTCGAGGCGGTGCTGTGTAATATGGCATTGTATTGTTTTAATAAGAAAGAGGGGGCGTAACAAAATATTTCTGTATTTTTAATAATCCCTTCGGTACAATAAAATATCTTCTAGCGTTATAGGAACGGTACTAGGTGATTCTCCTTGAAGCTTTAGGTTTTCTCGATCAGCTTCTAAAAAATCGTAAACAATCGTTAATTATAAGTATATACAATATTATTCATGGCCATGAGGCGCACTCCCTGCGAATATATGATGTGGAATGGCTTACCTGTCATACGGCGAGAAATTGCACAGAGTATGATTGCAAATTTTGGATTAAATCAAAAAGAAACCGCTGAAAAACTTGGAGTGACTCCTGCAGCAATCTGTCAATATGTTTCAAGAAAGCGGGGGAAAATTGAAATTGATGATAATGGAATTAGTCAGGAGATTAAAATATCTGCTGAACGCATTATCAACAATGGGCACGATTCTGTTATCCCTGAAACATGTAGGATTTGTAAACTAATGCGCTCTTCTTTTTTATCATCCAAGTGCCCTGCGTGCGACGATGAGGAATAACAATAGACAGATGCTTCGCAAAACATGTTTTACAAAAATCATATCAAAGTAGGTTAGCCTTGGCGATATGAAAGACTTCAACCATGTGATGGGGGCGGTAAGATAATTTTGCTTTTCGTAAGCCAGGAATGCCCATGTCTGACTCCCGATTGACGAACGTGACTTCCTCCTGCAATATCTTCGCTGTTTCAGCATTAATGGCTTTGTATATCCCGTCATAGTCTGGAGAGCCTTTTTCATAGTGCACCACCGCCGTATTTGAATTCATCTGCTCATAGATGGCAATAGATTCAATAGCGCCATTAATGCGAATGGCTAATCCGCGGAGATCAAGCTCAAAAAAAAGGTCCATTGATGTAAGAATGGCTTTTTTCTCCTGTTCAAGAAAGGGATCCGATGAGCAGTCCTTCCAGAGACACCAGCGATGTAGAAACTTTCGGACTTCTTCAATATCGTCTTTATCAATCTCTTCAACCGTGTAGATATGTTGCTTGGTGAATTTATTGAGTCTATTTCGTATCTTTGCGTACGCCGATCCTGATAGTTCAGCAAGATCAGCTGCAGTATAGACATACTCAAAGAAATCCCGATGTGGAGAAATCACTAGATTTGGATAAGTTGCGGAAAGCCAGTCTTTGGTCGGTTCATCAATGATACCCAATGGATAATCTGAGTCTTGTTGTTTGGCAAGATGGAGTACTTGGTCAGCAATGGTTTTTGAACGTTTTCCAATGGGCGGTCTGAATCTGATGATGTTTCCAATTTTAGTCATGATGCAAAGAGTGTCATCCACCATCGCATAGTGATATTGAGCATAATCCATCCAACTTATCATTGTTGTAAATAGATTGTCACTATGGATCGGTGGAAAGGTTTTATAGTGGATGTCGAAAAGCGGTTTATCTTCCAGCGTAAGGGGGTGAAAATCTTCAAGAGTCAGCATGGTTATTCTCATACTTCATTGGTACATATTGTTTCATTCGTTTAAAGTGCAGCGGCGTGTAGAACGGCTCCTGCCCAGGCTCTGCAATTAATCCTATCCACACGAGACCGTGCTGTTTGCCATGTTCTAGAAGGGTTGAAACAAGGCGTCTGCCAATGCCTTTGTTGCGGTGGGGTGACAATACCACGAGGTCTTGAATGTAGGCATCTGAAACACCATCGGAAAGAAGACGACCCATACCAACCGCTCTGTTTGTCTGTTTCTCAATCGCAACAGCAAAAGCAAAACTCCCTCGCATCATTGCAGGAATGCAGGTTGTATCGTAGGTTTCTTTCCACCAACCACCCGCCTTGTATAGCGCCACGATATCTTCTTCAGGCCAGCTATCAACAATCTTAATTTCTATGGCGTTTGTATTCATATGAACCATTTTTTGTACAGCAGATGAATGCGGTCCTATAAGAGTCTTATGAACCTACGTGCGATACCGTAACTATAAAATAGGGAAGCACATATGGGATAACGGGAGGTTGCTGAACCATGAATATTCCAGCATTAATGGTAAAAGATCATTGTAAAATTGAAGCGCTATTAACTGATTTGGAAAAGGCAGTTGAGCAAGACTATTCAATGATGTTAAAATCATTCACGACCTTTGAATGGGAGCTGGAAAAACATATCTTTATTGAGGAAAAGGCCATCTTTACTTCATATCATCCAGACAATGTGGTTGAAGGATACAAAATGCTACCAGAACTCACCAAACAACATAACGAAATTCTTAATCGGTTGAATATTATGAGAAAACAATTACGTAGTCGCCAGAAAATCACTGACATCTCGGGGTTTAAAACGCTCCTTATAGGACATAAATCCTTTGAGGAATCGGAAGTGTACCCGCAACTCGATCAGGCATTAAATGAGGAGCAGAAACAAACCATCATAACAAAAATTAGGGAAATTGTATAGGAGGAAATGAGATGACGGAAACAAAGGAGTACACCTGTACACACTGTGGGAAGAAGGCAACTGCACGTGACGATAAGACACCAACGTGTTGTGGAACAGCAATGACAAAGCTTCCTGAAAAACTATGTCTGCAGCCAGCACATGCAGAGCATGCACGACCCATGGATGAAGAAGATGCATGTGATGATGGAAGAGCAGGATAAAGGTAAGAAAAGGAACCAGCATATGACATTTACATCGTTTATCTTGAAACGTGAGTAACATGAGTGAAGGTCGTAAAAGACATAGCCATGAACATCGTCAGGATCTAGCTGGTGAGTACCGATGGGGGGACGCTGGACAGATTGCGCTGTTAATTCTTTTTATTATCGGCACGTCTGCTGATGTGTTCGTATTAAAACTATCTGATTCTTGGCAGGATGCTATTCTTTGGTATTTTCGCATGGTGATAGTTCTTCCCGCCATAGTTGTTGCAGGGTATTTTTCCCAGCGAGCTCACAAAAAAGTGTTTGAAGAACAGCGAACGGAACTTATGGTTATTACCACTGACGTCTTTGCTCGAATCCGACATCCTATGTATTTTGGTTCGATTCTGCTCTACGTGGGTTTTGTTATTCTAAGTCTTTCGGTAATTGCCCTAGCGATTTTTGTTGTCGTTGTTATCTTTTATTATTATCTCTGTCGCTATGAAGAACAACTCCTACTTGCAAAGCTTGGTGACAAATATCGGAGATATATGAAGAATGTACCGATGTTATTTCCAAAGCTTAGAACGTAAAGAGGAAGTATATTGTTAAATAACTGGTAGTGACCATCAACGTATTACTTCGCAATAAATTTAAATATAAAGCATTTTAATAATTAATGGGTTATAGTTAGAATGAAGAATATGTTCATTGGAAAAACGGCCACCATTATTGTCAGTATACTCGTCAGTTTCAGTTGTTTTTCTTGCTCTGCCCAAACCACGACGTCAGATCCTTCCATGATCTATGTTGGTGGATCAGGTCCGGGCAATTATTCAAGCATCCAAGAAGCCATAGATGCTGTTGCTCTTGGTGGGACGGTTTTTGTTTATAACGGGACGTATTATGAGGAAATTGTAATAAATAAAAAAATGAGGGTTATTGGTGAAGATAGGGATTCTACAGTCATAGACGCCCGTGGTAAGAATGCTGCCGTAAAAATTATGTGTGACAGTGTTTGTTTTCAAAATTTCTTTGTTACCAATGCAACTGATCTTTATTGGCCAGATCCTTGGGAGCTAGGGGCGTTATCTGTTATCAATTCCTGCAATGTGAGTATCGTGAATAACAGATTTTCAAAAAATTTCATCGCAATATTACTTTTGCACAGTCGGGAGTGTGTGGTATCGGGAAACGACATGCATAGATGTGGCATCGTGATATGGGACGGACCTGGAATGGGTAACCTTGACGCATTTTTTCATACTATCGATCAAAGCAACCACGTGAACAATAAAACCGTGTATTATTACCGGAACGAAACAGCCATTGATCACAGTAAAAATGCTGGGCAGATCATATTTGTTAATTGTCAAAATAGTCGGGTTGCGCAGGTAGATATCGATAATGTATCTGCAGGAATTCAACTTTGTTATTCTCAGAACATTACTATAGAACATTGTACCTTCACAGACATTAAATCAACGGCGTTACACATCGATCATTCCCATAAAAATACAGTTCAAAATTGTGTACTATTGCGAAACGAGCATCTTGATTTTGTGTTTCTTGATTGTTCAAGCTATAATCTGTTTAGTCATAATGTCATCCACGCCGGTGGAGCAGCGATAACGCTCATGCGGAATTCAAATCACAATCTGTTTGTGAGAAATTCGTTGAGCGGGACACGGATTAGTAGTATGCTGATAGACAAGTGCAATTGGAATATCATCAGACAAAACAACATTGCAGGATCATCACTGAAGAGAACTTTTAATAAAAGTATAGGTGGCGATGTTTTGTTGAGCGGATACTCGTATTTTAATACTTTCGACGAAAACCATTGGAGTGAATGGAGAGGACATACTCGCCCGTTGATGAAATGGCATCCCAAGGTTATTTTTGGAATTGGATCTGCAATAGTTAATCCCCGTTTTTTCCCCCCGTTCATTGATTTCGATCGGCATCCTTCTAGTGAACCGTACGAAATCTAAGAGTTTATTCAATAATCTCACAAGGCCACGATAGAATTGCCCTCAACAAATCCTCATGTATAAAGTTCATCACCAATACACTCGCCATCTATGGCCAATTCCAAGTCATGGTATGACCCATCATAATACCCTCCATCAAGAGAATAATCAGGATCAAACGGAATATCATCGGCAATAGCAAGTTGAAGGGCTTTCAGCCCCTCTTCCCCTAATGACACCCATAGTGCATCAAGCGGGCGGTCTGCAAGACGACCATCTTCAGCAAATGCATCTCGTAACACCATCTCTGCAGGTTTGTACAGGAAATTCCAGGAGCCTTCATGTGGTTGCTCGGGGGATAGCTTAAAAAACAACCCATCCAACGCATGCTCCACAGATATGTTGATAATATCACGAAAAACGGTTTGTTGCTGCTCATCACTTAACGGTACTAAGTGGGTTCCTAAGTCTGGATTCAACCCACGATCCATTGGTGTACCTACTTCATACCAGACCACCTCGCTCACGTGATCACGTTCAGCATAAGCTTTTGCATTGGTCAAGCGGGCATCCATATCTTTTAACCACATCTCCCGATCCAGACCATTAAAGTAACTCGCCTTTAACGCAATACAGGAATATCCTGTATAGTTTAATCCAGGACCAGTATCATACGGAGCCCCAGAAGGAGTAAGCACAGACCCCATTGAACTCCAATCCTCAACGGTAAATACCAGGTCACCTGAGTATCTGCTCTCCACCTGTGAACGGATACCTTGGGACCAATTGCTGAGGGTCTGCTGCTGCTCTGCACTGAGCCGGGGAGGGCTTTCTTTTTCGATAAAATCCTCAGGCTCTTCCAGCGGTATGAATGCAGAGACTGCGTACTGCTCGGCAATCGTTGCCCATTCTAGGATGTACGGTTCAACACGATCATACCATGTTGGAAGATCTTCCTCAGAAATGGTGTCACGATATTTCGAAAACTCATAGGAAGTATGACCCACGGCAAGCCAGACGTGAAATCCAGAAGCATGGAAGGCGTTTATGTAAAAGAGGTACACCTCTTTTCCTGGAATCAGGAGTGTACCATTGCTGGTTGGGACCAGTTGCGCTTGCAGCAACACCGTGTCAAACCCGTCAGCTTTGATGGTATCGATGTTGGCCAATGCTATCCGTGCCTCTCGGATATCGGTAAAGTGCAATCCATGAAAAAAGGATAGGGCAGATTTCGGCGGGTCAATGCGAAGTGTGGAGAGGTCTTCCGACTCCAGTGCTCCAGAGAGATTGTCGAATGCTGATGCAGCTTCCTGATAGGAACCGTTAATCAGCAGATCAACAGCGGTGGTAAACGCTGCTATCTGATCGGTGGTTAGTCCACAGTTCAGCGCCCCTGCTAGTGCCGATGAAAGCGCCACACGGGGATCAGGACCAGCATACCCTTCCTCTTGACTCTCACTATCACTTTCTTCAGGCGCATATTGTTGACTGACACAACCTGTAAGGGCCAGCATCACCATCAGAATGGAAAGTAGTTTATTCATCTCCACTTCTCCCCTTAGTATGGCACCACACGTTTTTATGAATATTACTTTCGCTGCGGCAAAACAGCATACAACATGACGGTTCCTTTTTCTTCTCTCTTAAAAGAGATGCCTCCATGTTAGTTTTTCTTTGAAGTATATCTATTTATATATACAAACTCGTCTCTTTTCTTTCGTGGCGGACGTTCTTGTTCAGCGTTACGTTGTTTGTCAGAAAGAAGAGAATCGATGGTCTCTGCATGCTTCCCAACAATAACCAGGGCAATTACATCAAGCGTATCTGGAATGTCTAGAATGGCCCGTGTTTTTTTGGGGCTGTATCCCGCAATCGGATGCGCAACAAGCCCTAGTTCTGTTGCTCGTAAGATCATTATAGCAGTGGCCATGCCAATATCAAAGCGATAGTAGATTCTATCGTAAATCACACAGTCATCCTCTTGGTTCCCCAGCACAACAATAATCATGGATGCTTTTTTCGCCCACTCATTTCCTTTTGATAACGCCTCGTGCATTTCTTTCAATACATCAGGACCATACACGAACACGTATTGCCAAGGTTGATTGTTGAAGCACGATGCCGACAGTTGTGCACAGGAAGCAAGGTCAGCAATCAACTCATCAGTAATGGGTACCGGTGCCAGCGAGCGATAGGCCCGCCGTTTCTGTATTGCTTCTTTCACATCCACGCCATCACTTCAAAAAAGAAGAGGAGAGGTTCGTGTTAGAGAGTAACTTGATAAGCACGTTTAACACGAGCTGTGCTCAATAGCATCATTTGGACACGCGCTAACACATGCACAACACTCAATACATTCGCCGACGTTTTGTGCAATGGCTTTGCCACCTTCAAGCGCAAAGATTTCAACGGGACAGGCAGTTACGCACTCTCCCGCACCAGTACACTTGTCATAATCGACTGTAATGATGATGTCTCCTTCTTTAAATTCTTTCTTCATATTTCATAAGCCCCCAATACGTCTAGGTGGAATACTGTAAAATGATAACCCTATTTTATAGTTTCTTTCAACTATCGTTCATCAGTTTTTTCGAAGCTTTTTTGAACGTACAGTCGATTCAGATGGTATTGGGGAGTAGTTTTTATGGACGAGATTGTGTGGAAACCAACAGAGGAATATATCAAAAATGCAAACATCACTAGATTCATGAAGAATTACGGTATCAAAGATTATGATGAATTAATACAAAAATCAACTGACGATATTGCATGGTTCTGGGATGCGGTGATAAAAGATCTCAACATCGAGTGGTTTCAACCGTATGAAAAGGTGTTTGATGATTCAAGGGGAATCCAATGGACCAAATGGTTTGTTGGTGGAAAAATCAACATCGTCCATAATTGTCTTGATAAACATGTAGCATCTGACAACAAAAACAATATCGCGATAACCTGGGAAAACGAGCAAGGAGATGTACGCAAGCTTACCTATCATGAATTGTACAAAGAGGTAAATAGATTTGCAAACGCATTACGGGAACTGGGCATCAAAAAAGGAGACAGGGTCGGCATCTATATGCCCATGGTTCCAGAAATTGTTGTCGGATTTCTCGCAGCAATGAAGATTGGTGCCATCAGCATCCCCATCTTCTCTGGCTTTGGTGGACATGCACTTGCCTCTCGATTAGAAATTGCAGGTGCCAAGGTATTGCTCACGGCAGATGGTTCTACAAGAAGAGGAAAACCAGTCAATATCAAAAACGAGGCGGATAAAGCCGCTGAAAGCGTCTCAAGTCTAGAGCACGTGATTGTATATAAACACCAAGGTATCGATGTTTCTTGGAACAAAGAAAAAGATATTTGGTGGCAGGATATCGTTTCTCATCAATCGGAAAAATGTAAAACGGAGCACATGGATTCAGAAGACTATGCCATGATTATTTTTTCTTCTGGAACGACCGGTGCACCAAAGGGAACTGTGCATACACATGGCGGTGCACTTGCGCAGATAAGTAAGGAAGTAGGATACTATTTTGATGTGAAAGCAGATGATGTCTTTTTCTGGCTCACCGATATTGGATGGATGATGGGACCATGGATGATTATTGGGGTGGGGAACTTTGGCGGTACCATCGTCATCTTTGAAGGTGCACCAAATTATCCTAATCCTGATCGATTATGGGAATTAGTTGAAAAACACAACATAACCATCTTTGGTATCTCGCCGACTGCAATCCGCTTGCTGATGACCTATGGTGACGAGTGGGTACGGAAGCATGACTTACAGTCACTCCGACTTTTAGGTTCTACGGGAGAACCATGGGATCCAGATTCATGGAATTGGTTTTTTGAAAAGGTCGGTGACAAACAAATCCCCATCATTAACATCTCTGGTGGCACAGAAATTGTCGGATGTTTCTTATCGCCGCTTCCTATCACAGACCTCAAACCATGCACACTTCGAGGACCAGGGTTAGGAATGGATATTGACGTGTTTGATGACGAAGGCAATCCTATTCGCGGAAAGATGGGGCACCTGGTGGCAAAAAAGCCAGCACCATCAATGACCCGGGGATTCTGGAATGAACCAGAAAGATATATTGAAACCTACTGGTCAAAATGGCCTAATGTGTGGTATCACGGCGACTGGGCAAAAATTGACGATGATGGGTTTTGGTCTCTCCATGGACGCAGTGATGATACCATTAAGATAGCAGGCAGACGGACAGGACCTGCAGAAATTGAAGCAGCATTAATTGAGCATCCTGCTGTGTCTGAAGCAGCAACCATCGGAATACCTGATGAAATAAAAGGCGAGGACATTGTCTGTTTTGTGGTGTTGAAACCCGACTATAAACCAACCGAAACATTGCGACAAGCGCTTAAAGAGCAAGTAGTGAAAATCATGGGAAAGACACTGAAACCTCGAGATATTAAGTTTGTCAGCGAGCTGCCAAAAACACGGTCAGCAAAGATTGTGCGAAGAATCATCAAGGCGACGTATCTTGGTGAAGAAATCAAGGATGTTTCATCAGTTGAAAATACCAGCGCTATTGAAGAAATAAAACACGCGGCGTAATACGGCAATAGCATATCAGCATGCCCTGGATTTATAAAAATAATGATATTTAGGTGATACGGCAATAAACGACAACATTTTTCAACTCATTCTGTATTACCTCTATAAGTGAGACGGGGGGCTATTGCATTAATTTTCGTCTCATGCCGAAGAGGAGATAGACAGATGACAAGAAAGGTATGTATTGTAGGAGGGGCAACCACTCCGTTTGATTATGGGCCAACAGGCTTTGAGAGTATTGAGGGTGGAGCAGCAGAATGTATCAAGGAAACACAAAAAGATATTCCTGAATTTACTATGAGAGACCTCGATTTAATGATATATTCCCATTTTTCTGTCCACTTTGGCCATCAACTGTGTTCGGAATGGATTATTCACGACCATCTTGGATTGGTTGGCGTTCCTCATTATCGTGTTGAAAATGGTGGGAACACAGGCGGATCGGCATTATATGCGGCAGCTCTTGCCGTGATGTCTGGTCATCATGATGTTGTTGGTATCGTGGGATGGGAAACGATGGATTCAGTTTCTCAGTCGCAGGGAAGTGAATTTATCGCGCTTGCATCAGATATCAGATACGAACTGCTTGTTGGTGGCATTTATCCAATATATTACGCGGCGATGGCGAACAAATGGATGAAAGACAACAAGGTTACTGAAGAGGATGTTGCCTCGATTGGAGCAAAAAACCGTAACCATGCAATGGATAACCCTAAAGCCCAGTGGTACCGTAATGAACATAAGCACATTACAGTAGATGATGTGATGAATTCTCGGTTGATTTCCTATCCTATTAAAAAATATGATTGTTGTCTGATGTCGCGCGGTGTTGCGTTCACGTTGGTTTGTAGTGAAGAATATGCAAAGAAGGTTAATCCAGACCATTACGTAACTATCGATGGAATTGGGCTTTCGAGTTGCACGATCCGTGCAGGCGATCGGTTGAATTTTCCGGGTTGGACAGAACGATATGGAAAAGGCTATCCTGAAATGACTGAATTTGGTGCCTGTCGAAATTCAGCAGAACGAGCATATAAAATGGCTGGAGTTGAAAATCCTTTGAAAGAAATTGATGTTGGTGAAATCCATGATGCATTTTCCACATCCGAAGCGCAAATCTATAAAGCATTAGATCTTGCAGATGAAAATACCATTGCCCAATTTTTACGTGATGAACAGACACATATGCATGGAGAACTGCCCATGAATCCCGGCGGTGGTCTGATGGGATATGGTCATCCTGTTGGTGCAACAGGCATTATGAGTACTATTGAATGCTATTACCAACTTGCGGGATTAATTCCAAAAAAGCATCTCAGCTCAAAAACAGAAGTTCCTGATTCACAATGTGGTATTGTGAATAGTCACGCCGGAACAGGCACAAGTATTTCTAATTTTATTCTGAGGAGGGGAAACTAATGGCTGAAACAGTATCTGTTAAAAAGAAGAAAAAATTTGCTGATGCTCCCAATTTTACCAAAAGAAAAGGCTATCGACCTGAAGACGTAAAAGAGACAGGGCTTTCCTTTATAGGACATGAAATTTCCGAAGATGGCAACGCGATGAACCAATTCCTCCATTACGATCAACTATATACCATCAGACATGGATGGAATAGTAAATTTTTCAAAGGTTTACTTGAAGGGAAAATTCTAGGGACACGGTGCCCCAAATGCGGCGATACGTGGGTACCCATACGAACGCACTGTTGGAATCTTGATTGTGATCTTGAAAAAACAGAATGGATTGAAATGCCTCTCACGGCAAAAGTGCATACCTGGACTATTGCTGGATGGAGTGGACGATCTTCTCTGAAACGGCTTCCCATTATTCTTGTGTACGCGGTGATTGGAGACAGTAAAGTCGCAATCGCCAATGAGCTTCACGGGATTGATCCCTGGGACGTAGAATTTGGTATGCCTTTAAAAGTAGTATTTAAGCCAAAAGAGGAACGAACGGGAGCTGTTACTGATTTTCATTTTGAGCCAGCTGATGGGTGGGAACCCTCGCCAATGAATGGAGAAAAGGAGAGGATACAACAACTTGTTGAACCTGTGTATGAATGGGTGAAAACACTGAAAAAGAAGTGAATAAGATTTAAACATCATCAGCATTTACATAATTTCCATGGATTACGTTTTAGGGGACATTCTTTCAAAAGACGGTTTTAGTGGGGGGTATATTGGCTTTGAGTGCAATAAAATCGTTGAAATCGGAGCGGGCAATCCCCCCAAAAAACCACAGTGTAAAGGATTAATTGTTCCTCTTGTTATTAATGCACACACCCATATTGGTGATTCCTTTATTGCCACAAAGAATATTGATCTTCCTAAGGACGTAGAACAACTTGTTGCACCCCCTCATGGCCTCAAACATCAATTGCTCAGAGAGGCTAGCGATGATGATATCATCATGGGAATGGCACGTTCTCTCAACCTTATGAAAAATAGTGGGACGATGCTTTTTTGTGATTTTCGAGAGGAGGGAATAGCTGGCATTCATCAACTACAACGTGCGCTAAGGGTAGGAGGCATCTCCTGTTGTATATTTGCACGGCCGGCTACACTTACCTATGATGCTGCTGAAATGAATCTCTTAGTAGCACCTGCTCAGGGAATAGGCGTCAGTAGTCTTTCGGATTGGGACTATGACGAGTTAGCAAAAGTTGCTCGCCATACCAAAAAACGAAACAAGCTGTTTGCACTGCATGCCAGCGAACGGGTCAGAGAAGATATTGACCGCATTCTTGGCCTAGAGCCGGACATACTCATCCATATGATTCATGCAACAAAATCGGATTTTATCAAAGTCAGAGAAGCCGGTATTCCCATTGTTGTCTGTCCGCGATCTAATGCATTTTATGGGCTACAACCACCGCTTGGCCTTATGAAACGAGTGGGGGTAAGCCTCATGCTAGGTACTGATAACGCGATGATTGCTTCACCAAATGTTGTCGACGAGGTTAAGTATGTGATGAGAAAAGAAACACTCTTTTCTCTTGAGGAATTATTGATGATGATTACCTACACTCCAAGGAAAGTTTTAAATTGGGATGACCACATTCTTGGTCCGGGTTCCCCAGCAAATTTTGTTGTGCTGGATAGGGAGTCGTTGCAACCGTTATATGTATCAATGGTGTATAAAGAGGGATGAAATGAAAGTCGAAGATGTGATGTCAAAAGAGTTAATTGTGGGGTATGTTCCAGGAAATGTAAAAGATGCCTTAAGTATTCTTGCAAAACATAATGTCTCAGGCATGCCCGTATTGAAAAAAGACACCAAAAGTGTTGTTGGAGTCATCACCAGAACAGATATTTTTCGAAATTTTGACGAAGAGCAACTTGCCCTCATCATGAGCACCGATGTTCATGTGGTCGACAAGGACCAAAATGTCAAAGATGCGGCAAAACTCTTATTCCAGAATCGAATTCATGGGCTTCCGGTTATTAACAAACGGAAACACCTTGTAGGCATTATTAGCCCCACAGATATTTTAAAAAAAGTAATATTGAGCCAAAGTGGAGATGGCATATATCCTTACACTACCAATTTAGCAGTGCCTGTGTACCAGGATACCCCGATCAACGTGGTGATGGAGATTATTAACATTACCCACGAAAACGCACTACCTGTGATTAACGATCAATTGCGGCTTTGCGGTATTGTTAGTGATGGAGATTTGTTTAAATTAAGTCACATTCGTGAGGGCATTGAAAGATCTGACATGGGCATGGGTTCTGACGAAGACCAGTGGACCTGGGAAGGTATCCGAGACACAGTCAGAATGTATCATTCCAAGTCAGAAGTGAGTTTGCCACCAGTGCCGGTCAAAGAAGTCATGATTAGTAATGTTATCAAAGGATTCAAGAATTCATCGGTCAAAGAAGTTGCAGAAAAGATGATTAAAAACGACATCAGTCATGTTCCTATCGTTGATTCCAGTGACCGATTAAATGGCATGGTGACTGATATCGATCTCATGGCCTGCATGCTTTAAATTGTATAACACCATTCGTAGTAGAGAATAGAAACTGGGAGTATTTTCGGTATGCCTCAGGACATTCATGACAAACTTATCATGCTCGCCAAGAGAAGAGGGTTCCTGTATCCTTCATTTGATATCTACGGTGGGGTTGCAGGGTTTTATGATTATGGTCCTCTAGGATCACAGCTGAAGAATAATATTGAAACACTGTGGCGATCCTTTTATTTGCTGAACGACAACTGCATCGAAGTACACACTCCAACAATCACTTTATACGAGGTACTAGATGCTTCTGGGCATGTTGAAGAGTTCACTGATTTGACGGTTGATTGTACCACCTGTAAGCAATCATTCAAAGTGGAAGATATTGTTGAGGAGGGTGCCACAGTTGAGCAGTCTGTAAAAAACCATCGGGTGCGATGTCCTGTGTGTGGCGCAACATTAGAAGGTGCGCATCCAGTAAACCTTATGTTTTCCACCACCATTGGCATCGGAAAAACCCGGGATGCTTTTCTTCGTCCTGAAACTGCGCAGGGCATTTTTACGAACTTTCACTTCCTCTATCGCTACGCCCGAGAAAAACTACCCTTTGGGGTTATTCAAGTTGGCAGAGGATACCGAAACGAAGTGTCACCTCGCCAGGGTATGATCCGATTACGAGAATTTTCCATGGCGGAAGCAGAAATCTTTTTTGATCCTCAAGACAAAACCCATCCTTTATTCAAGAAGGTACAAGAGAACAAACTGTATCTCTTCGACAATACCAAAGAGTGGAAAGTTTCATTGAAAGAAGCAGTGAACAAGAAACTCATCAATAATCAGGCACTTGCATACTATATGTATCTAACGCAGGCATTTCTGTTCGCTGCTGGTGTTGATCCTAAGAAATTCAGATTCAGAAAACATGCCGATAATGAACTTGCCCACTATGCAACAGAATGCTGGGATGCGGAACTGTGCAGCAATCGTTTTGGCTGGATTGAATGTGTAGGTATTGCAGATCGTTCTGCCTATGACCTGAATGCGCACATTACGGCATCAGGAACAGATATGTATGCTCTTCGAAAATTTGACAAACCAAAGACCATCACAATTACCAAAATTATTCCCAAGATGGATGTCTTGGGTCCGAAATTCAAAGGAAACGCAGGAAAAATAAAACAACTTTTAGAAGCAATGGAAGTATCGAAAGGCACCAAAAAAATCACGATTACTCTTGATGGAAACAAGATTGACATTCCCAAGGATTGCTATGACATTACCGAAGTGAAAGAAAAAAAAGCAGGGGAAAAGTTTGTTCCTCATGTTATTGAGCCATCATATGGCATTGATCGTATCTTGTATTGTATTTTAGAGCAGAGTTATCATGAAGGGAAGAAAAAGGGAGAAGAGTATCGGATCCTCAAACTTTCCCCGGTTATCGCCCCAATAAAAGTAGGAGTTCTTCCCCTGATTTCTGATGACCGGTTGACCAAACTCGCCAAAGAAATAGATGAAGAGCTGCGAGCAGCCGGCATTGCTACCTATTATGATGATGGGGGAACGATTGGACGGCGCTATGCTCGTATGGACGAAGCGGGAACGCCGTTTTGTATCACCATTGATCACGAGTCTCTGAAGGACGGTACGGTCACTATTAGAGAGAGAGATACCACCAAACAGATTCGAAAAGAAAAAGGAGAACTTGCTCACCATCTCAGAGAACAAATATCCTAGGAACTCTTCAGTGTTTTTTCAATAATCTCCAGTGTTTCATCGATCTCTTCTTCAGTAACGATGAGCGGATGACGAAATCGAATAGTTTCTTTTCCACAGCCGAGGACAACCAGTCCATTGGCATAGAGCTTTTTACGCAAGGAATCTCGTCGCTCGGGCGAAAAACAATCGAAAGCACACATAAGACCACAACCCCGTGCATTGGTAATTTTGGTGCCATAGTTCTGGGCGAGATCTTCCAAACCTTGCAGCAATCGTTTTCCCTGGACTGCAGCATTACTCAACAAACGTTCTTCATCAATAATTTCTAAATACTTTTGACAACGAACCATATCAGTAAGATTACCACCCCAAGTCGAATTGATGCGACTAGAAACTTCAAAGACATTATCCTTGACTTCATCTACTCGATTGGTAACCATAATACCACAGACCTGTGTTTTTTTACCAAACGCAAGAATGTCTGGTTTGAAATCAAAATGCTCATATGCCCACATCTTGCCAGTAAGTCCAAGACCAGATTGGATTTCATCGATGATAAACATGATATCATACTCATCACAAATCTTACGTAGTTTCATGAAAAACTCATCTCTAAAGTGATTGTCTCCCCCTTCACCTTGGATGGGTTCAATGATGAGTGCTGCAATATCGTCAGCATTGGAAAGGGCCTGATCGAGTTCTTCATATGCTTGGTTTTCAAGATGGCGTACCTGCTCTTCATGTTCTGGTGTTAAGGGAAACGTTATCTTAGGATTGGTAATACGAGGCCAATCAAATTTGGGGAAGTATTTTGTTTTATCGAGATTGAAGGTGTTGGTAAGTGATAAGGTATAGCCAGAGCGCCCATGGAATGCTTCTTTGAAGTGGATGACTTGTGTTCCGACTTCTTTCCTGCCCCCCATAGCAAGGTTTTTTCTCATCTTCCAATCAAAAGCGGTTTTCAATCCATTTTCTATGGCAAGGGTTCCACCGCTGACAAAAAAAAGGTGGTGAAAACACTTAGGCACAGCATAGTTGCCAAATGCTTCAACAAATTCAGCCATCTCAGTTGTATAGAGATCAGAATTAGTGGGATTATTAACCGAAACTTCTCCTAGTTTCTTGACAAATTCTGGCGTAGTCATTTTTTGATGATTACACCCAAGTGGCGCTGAGGCAAAAAAGGAAAATCCATCAAGCAAATAGGTACCGTGTTTTGCATCGTATATACGGCATCCCTTGCTTTTTTTCAAATCTAAAACAAGATCAAATCCATCAACAAGCATATATCGGCCAAGAGTATCATGAACATCGGTAGGTGCAATTATCATGCCAATCTGCTCCCAATTTTCAGGTTTTTTCTATCGGTGAGAGCCGTATCTCTCGAGCTTATAAAATGCTATCGGTGCATAGGAAAAAAAGAGAGAGGGGAAAGAAAAGAGATGGATGGGATGCAGCCCCCTCTCAATAGGAAAAAGGGAAATTATGTCAATTCTACACTGTTAATCTCGTGTAAATCAGTCAAATCATTCATCTTGACCAAATTGTTTGAAATGGTGTAGAGCACATTATTGATATAGAGTGTACGCTGAATGGAACTGCCATAGTCGCCCCAATAGTACCACTTATCCCCAGGTTCGTCATTATCAAAATCATGGGTAATCATTCCTCTAAGAGAAATGCCATCTTCAACAGTAATGTCAAACACATACGCAGACTGTTTTGAGTAATCTCCAACAGGGAGGACTAGAAGATTTTTTGCATGGTCGAAAAGGAATGCTTTATGTTCGTAGAGCGCGGATGATTGCATCCAGTGCCAATCCTCGTCATCGTTGGTAATCTCATACTTTGCTGTTTCAGCAGGGCTGGTAACATCGGTAACGTCAAAGAGTGAAATCTTCACAACATTTTCATCTCGTCCGATACCAATGATATGGGTGTCATCATAGGGGTGAAGATAAGTTGAAAAACCAGGTATCTTCAATTCCCCAAGAACGGTTGGATTGGTAGGATTGGTAAGATCAATGACAAAGAAGGGATCCACCTGTTCAAAAGTAACCAAGTAGCATTTGTCCCCAATAAAACGAGAAGCATAGATACTTTCTCCAGATGCAAGACCAACAATACTCCCCACAATATCAAGATTCATATCAAGCACATAGATGCCGTTTTGTTCTTCAAAACTTGAGGAGAGGAATCCGCGCACGACCCAACCCTGTGTAGTAGAAGCAACACGCAAATATCCATCGTATTCATCAAGAGAAAATTGATTATTGAGACTGCCGGGTACTGCCCCTTGTGCTTCATATGTAATATCGCCATCAGAAATAGCAATACGATGAAGGATGGTTCGCTCTACACGGCCTATAATCTCTTGAGAAAGTTGGAGTTGTTGTTCCTCACTTAATTCATTAAGATAGTACTGTAAAATCCATTGAATAACGGTTTGTTTTTGATACTCATTCAAACTTAAGGATTCAACTCGATCAATTTCATCTTGGAAAGAATCAGGAAGAGCAGGAGCAAGAATTTTATCGAGAATTTCTTGCAATACTTCCTTATCATAGTTACTGGTTGCATAAGCTATATAAATATTGTCCTGGGAGACATACAGGGTGTGACTGTCACCAAGCAAAAAGACTTCAGTCGTGACCGGTTCGCCATCATCTTCAAGATTAATAGAAAGAATATTGGTCATGGTGCTGCTTTTTTCAGGAAGGTCGATATAGTAAATATCAGATAGGGGGACCTCAATTGCTTCTTCATTGATTAGTAATCGTGGAACAAACGGCTCATCTTCAGGAGGGAAGTAGTGATAAGAATATTGGGTAGCAATGGCATACACATAGCTATCGATAAGACGAGCACCTGAATACGTACCACCGATGCTAATATCGCGTATGAGCTCTGGTTCTTGTAGGTCAGTCACATCGTAGACTTTAATCAAGGTGATCGGGGTTGAATACCAGGGCGAAGGCATCCCAATTTCGCCTCCTTCACCATCTTCAACAAGAATATTGGTTTCTTCCTTGACCACAGGCTCTGTATACACGATAGGGTGGTTATAGCTCATGGCAAAAATCACGAGTTTGTTGCCATAAATAAACAGATTATGAACCGTGGTTGATTCATTGAAAGAAAGTTCTACTTCTATCGTTGCATTTTCAGCAGGAAATGCTTTGACAATAATAACTCTGTTTTGTGAAATAATGTACAGATATGTTCCATCAGTTTTCACAATATCTGGCTCATCGACACCAGCAACTTGTACATTGGTTTCGGAAAAGTCAACTGTGGAACCTCCTGTATTATCGCTTTCTCTTGTACCAATAGCAATTTTTTCTCCGATTGCTGCATTGGGAACTGCACTTCCAAGCCAACTATCGTAATAAAACGATTGTCCTGAACCTCCAGAAATAAATTCTGTTAGCTCTTCATAAGAGGTGAACGTTTTCACATCATAGTCTTTAAAATTTAAGGTCCCGGTAACAATCGGCTGCACACTTATTGCATAAATAACTCCTGTTGTGACTAGAAAGCCGATCAAGAGCAACCCGCCAAGTTGTTTTGTTGGTTCCATGGTAATCAAACTCCAAATGCTTCTTACCATCACGTTATATCAGGTATGATTTATATATTGTCAGAAAACGTTCGGAAAAAACCAAACAACATTCAAAAAACCTACAACGTTTTTTTCTGTTCGCAGAAGGCAATATTCATCTGTTCTAATTCATCAAGAATAGGATTATAGATTTCTGGAATGACAGGAATATGTACGCCAGAAATGTCGATGTCGCCTTCAAGAATCATTCTCACTGCTATTGCTGCTGGCAAAGCAACCGTTCGTGAAACCGATGAATCGCCATTGGGAATGCCGTAATCAACCAAGGTCGCGGTGATGTATTCTTTCTTTGAGGGATACTGAGCAATGAACTCATGATGCATGACAATCATGTCTCGCTCACTTTTGTCAAGTGCCATTTTTTTAAGTGTAAGAACGTTCAGATAATCAAGCGGTGTGTTTCGATCGGCAGGCAACGACTCGTCGCCAAAGAGACCTAGCCATGACAGTCGCTTGATAACAGTTGCATAGGGTTTGAGGTCAAGATAGTTGGCAGTCGCTTTTGCAAGATCGTCTTTTGCATTTGCTCCAATAAGACGTCGAGTGAGGCCACCATAGGTTGCACCTGAAAAGCCATTAAATGGCGTATCCCTCAACCATCCCAACGCCACAATATTCCTCATTGTTTCACACCATCCAGCCATACGGAAGGTCCCGCGATAGACGGTGTGTGCATCGTTGAGACCATAGATGTTTTTATATGGAACAGAATTACGGTTTGGATAATTTTCAAAGGTACCGACGCCGGGCACATCTTGTAAATAATAATGTTCAAAAAGCGTGTCACCGGGAACCGATACCTCTTTCCCTTGCTCCAACCATCGCGCAGCGTTACGAGAGGCAAGGAGTACTCCTCGAGGAGACCATGAAAATTTATAGCCGAACGGGTTGGTGTTTGCCTCATGAGATGGGAGGGCGCCTGTCGTTGATTTAAAACTGACAATCTTGCCTCCTTTTTCCTCAACATCATGAATAATTCTCATGGCAGACATATGATCGATACCGGGATCAAGTCCGCATTCATTTAACAGCAAAATGCCTGCATCTTGTGCTCGTTTGTCAAGTGCCTTCATGGCATCACTGACATAGGAGGTAGTAACCAGATGTTTCTTGTGCTTGATACACAACTCCGCAACCTTAACATGATAGGTATATGGAAGAAGACTTACGGTGAGATCTGTAGTCGAAATGAGTTGTTCCAGTTGAGCATCATCATCAACATCGAGTGCTTTTGCCGTTCCTCGCGGATGGCCATCGATGATGTGCGTTGCCTTGCTGACAGTTCTGCTTGCCACCGTCACTGAAAACCCCGCATGCTCAAGCAAATAGCGAACTAGCGGTCGGGATACCATGCCTGCGCCAAGAACGAGAACGTGTTTGGTCAATTACATCACCTCATAACCGATAAAACGTCAAGAATGGGGTAACAGCATCCCTCATAAAAAGGTGTTGATATAGTGGTAGGCCGGTGTCAGTTTCCCTTGATAGAGAACAATGGCATTTTTAATGACTGGCGGCAACTGTATCTGGTCAAAGGGGACAGTATAATCTGCTTGTGCGATTAGAGGGGCAAACGGCATCAGTGATTTACTGAACGCTCGCGATGACGCCCGTGGCAATTCACAAGGAAGATTGTCTACTCCCATTACTACAACACCCCTACCGTTATATCCATCGTGAATGCCATCTGTTTGTGGATCGTAGACAAACACAGGATTATCGGGAGTGGTTGCTTTTTCAGTGAATTCAACGGCACCATTGATATCGATACTGACATCGCCAACGACTTGCAAGCGGAAGTGATCGATATCTTGCGTTTTCAGAAATGCTTTGGTAATCAGTCGGGGATATTTGCTTGACCAATAGATGCAGTTCATAAGAACTGTGAGATGTGGAAGGTACTGGTGAAAGATCGAGTGATAGTGTTCAGGATGTTGGTAATAATCTTGCAGCTCAAACTGATCTGTCGGCGACTGTGGTGCAACCATGTCTTCTTCCTTGAAGACGACTTTGTAAAGATGTTTTTTTGAAGGGTGGTTGCCCGGTGTTTTGAGTTCTTGGGGTGCAATTTCTATAACGGGAAATAGATCCAAGATTTCTTGTGCACCTTTGGAAACGTTTCCGTATCCAGCAAATCCAATAACAAGAGGCGTTATTACATCAGGTAGCCCTTCGGAAGTGATGCGATCGCCGATGCTTTTCAGCTGTGCTTTTATATCATCAAGGGTACCATAATGAATAGTTTGCTTAACAGCCGATAACGGAGAGGATATTCCTTTTGATTGCAACCGCTGACCGAGAGCCCATAACGAATCGACCATTCCTGCAAGACCTGCATACCGGCCAAAAAATACCAAACGGCGACCATTCTCATCAAGGATTTTTTCATAATCAATTAATGTACACTCAAGGTCCATCATCTTCTTAAGCATGGGCATATTGTTTTGTTGCCCTTTAATGGTATGAGAAAAAAACACATAGGTTTTTCCGCGTTGGAAAAAATCGAGAGGAATCTCTTTCACAGCAAACACCACGGGGCAGGAAGAAATATCTTCTTGCACTATCGCACCTGCCGACTCGTATGATGCTTCGGGGAAAATTCGTATAGGTGAGGGCTGGATAATCGTTTGAATGCCATGCTGTTCTTTTAAGTCACTAATATGTTTAGGAATCAGAGGAACGCGTCGTTCCCATTTATTTTTGTCTTCTCGACGAATACCCAGCATAAAAGTCATATATCGTATCCCAAAGGCCTCCATCCACTATCATTTTAAAAAGGTTGTGTGGGGGCAACCACGGCTATTTGTACCGAAGAATGGCACCAACATGACCAAGACGGGCAAGTTCTTCATCGTCGCTAAATTCAACCGTAGCATCCGTTCGTTCTGCAAATTCGATGATTTCTTCAATAACATCGGCTTCAGTGGTGTGGCCACCGCAAACGGGGCACTCCTTTATAGGACCTGCACGTAAGATTTGACAGTGCTCACACAGGCATCCTTTTACTTTGTAATCCTTCTCAACAAGCAGCAGGTCAACCTGGCCATTCTTCACTGCTTGTAACGTCTCGTCAATACCATAGGCTACAAGTCCGTCTCTCAAAATCTCTGCTTTGAGTTGTTTCACAGCATCATGGCTTTTCGTATCCTCCCTCTGAGAAATAAGATGAAGGGATTCTTGTAGCAGCTCTTGTTCGTCATCAATATCGATATCGATAACATCAACAACACGACTAGCAAGATGTTGAGGGAGAAGCTCGTGAAATTGCTTTTTTGCTTGGCCAGGACCTGCAAGAATGATACGGTCATCAGCAACAGCTTCCAGGCGTCCAATCACCTCTGTAAAAAAGGTATGCATTGCACCCTTTCGCAGTCGTTGGAATCGTGCCTGTGACATTCCTCCTTTTTTATGCTTATTCATAATATCTGCAGAAAGCTGCCTTGTCTGATCCACACGTCCCAACGAAACAGAAAGCACTTTTGCATAGTGGGAGTCCAAGAGAACCAACGTAAACGATTCCCATTCGTCATTGATGCGAGCGAGAGGACGAATATAGGGAGAAGAATCGACGACAAATAAATTATTGATGGTAACAGGCAAAGACACATAGTGGAAAAAGCGATGTTTATAGGATGCGAAAAGTGCACCATACGTCACGTTTTTTATTTGGAGAAAATCTTTAATTTCTTGCATCGTTTGTTGAAAATTTTCTTGCTCTTCGCGACCCAATAACGATGCGCATGCATGTTCTCGCCGTTGCAGAAATTTAGGATCGTCATGTTTATTGATATAGCATGAAACAAAGGTATCTTTACTCTCAACATCATATACCTCAGATAGTGTTCGTAATGCTTTTTGCAATTCGGTAACCATCGTGTCGTTTCCATATCCGGGCCTTCTGTTATATAGGTGCTGGTTTACTTTCAGCCATCTACGACCAACACATAAATACCGGCAATCATCTTCCGCCATTGATGGGACAACCGCATCAAATATCATGTAAGAAAACAGACGTCATCAGTGCATCAGAAATTGGACAATATCACTTCTGCTCGGTAGCATGGTATTTAAAAAAATGTGGCTACGATCCTCAGTCGCCATCCCTTGCCCGCGGTGCACAGAAGCACGAAGCTCTTGGTGCAATTGTTGACCATGTGGAACAGAGTACCAAGATATCAAACGTCGTGGCAATCATAGGATACCTTCTCCTTGCCATAGCTATTCTTATCCTTATTCTAGGGGCGATGGCATACTGACCCATACTCTAATAAGTATCTTGTTTTTTGTTTTCGCAGTAACATGCATCATCTATGCAAAGAACACGCGTAAACGAGTACAGTCTCTTAAAAAAACGCACACTATCCAAGAAGGAACAATAACATACACCGATTTGAATGCCCCTGCAAAACCATTTTTTTCTGCACGTCAGCGAATCTCGGGAAAACCGGATTATGTTACTAGAATGCAGAACCGATACATCCCTGTAGAAGTAAAGACCGGCAATCATGATGAACCGCAACAACATCATATCTTCCAGCTTGCAGCATACTGCCACCTGTTGGAAGAACACTATAATGATCTCGTTCCCTATGGTGTGTTGGTGTACTATGACACGGCAAAACAATTTACAATACCTTTTGATCCGAAACTTCGTTTTGAGCTTGAATCTACCATCAAACAAATGAGAGGTGTATTAAAAACAGGCACATTAAAAAGAAATCATCAAGACGTACATCGATGTATCCATTGTTCTTTTCGTAGCCATTGCCACATGAAAATGAATTAAAAAGAAAAATTATTATAATTCTAAAAGAAGTTTTATAAGTAGATAATTTATTACCACAAAGCAGGTGGATCATGAGAGATACATTAACGTTTGAAGATGGAATATTACTGTGTAAACACATCTATCAAAACGCGATTGAAAAGACGCTGCAAGGAGTTATGGAACAGGAGCAGATTTTTCAGCGGGCACATGAGGCATTAAGTAAATTAGAACGAGATCTTGATAATGAACGTATTGACGAGTTACTATATCTTTTAAATTTAGAAAACATCTATAGCATCATCTAGCACATATAAAAAGAAAATGCAAAAAGACTTGATTTACTTTCTTTTGGTAATCATATCAAAAGCTTCGTTGAGAAATGCCCGTTCCTGTGGTGTTGGGAACCATTTAAATCCTGTCTCATCTTTTATGAAATTAGGGGCGTTTGCATCAAATCTTGTTAATAAAGTAATATCACCAGAAGTAGGGTCTTTACTTATCTCAAGCCTAATGTGTATATTATCATCTTCTGCCATGGTTTCCTCATCCACCTATGATGGCAGGTATATCGATTTCAAGAACTTATAGTTTTTCGTTTCCGTACGAGAGCCACTAAGAGAACAAACCTTTTAAAAACACGCCTCTTCTCATTGCTGACATTATGCGTATTGCTGTACTACTCAAAGATCGATGTAAACCAAAAAATTGTGCCATGGAATGTATCAAGTTTTGCCCTAGAGTACGTGCTGGTGACGAAACGATCAGTATAGGGGAAGATGGCAAACCTGTCATTTCTGAAGAACTTTGTGTGGGATGCGGCATTTGCGTTCACAAATGTCCTTTTGATGCTATTAAAATTATTAGTCTTGCTGAAGCATTAGAAACCGATCTTGTTCATCAATTTGGAAAAAATGGATTTCGCTTGTTTCGTCTTCCCGCACCAAAGCAAGGAATATGTGTCGGTATTCTTGGTCCCAATGGTATCGGAAAAACAACTGCCATCAAGATTCTTGCCGGTCAACTACAACCAAACTTAGGAGAATACAAAAATAAACTTTCTTGGGATGACGTCCTCGAGTACTACGCAGGGACAGAATTGCATGACCATTTCAGCAGCATCATACATCATGAAATGGAAAGTATCGTCAAACCTCAGTACGTCGATAAGTTGCCAAAAATTATGAAGGGTACAATCGAAGAAGTGCTGAAGAAAGCAGACAATTCAGGATCATTTAATGTAGTTGTTGAGAAGTTAGGATTGGAATCTCTGCTTGAAAAGCACATCGAAAAGGGGACTATTTCTGGTGGTGAGCTGCAGTTGGTTTCCATTGCTGCGGTCCTGCTCAAAGATGTTGATTTATACTTGTTTGATGAACCCTCCTCGTATCTCGACATTCATCAGCGATTAAAAGTTGCTCGCATTATCAAGGAGCTTGCCGAAAGAAAGAAAGTGATGGTAATCGAGCACGATCTTGCAGTCTTGGATTTTTTGTGTGATAACGTGCATCTGATGTATGGAGACGAAGGTGCCTATGGGGTAGTAACCCACCCCCGCGGTGTACGTCATGCCATTAACACCTATCTTTCAGGATATCTTAAAGAGGAAAATATCCGCTTTGGGGAGAAAATAGAGTTTTTTGCACATCCGCCAAAAAAACGACAAGAAATGAACATTCTCGTCTCCTTTGATAATCTAACAAAATCCTTCGGAAACTTTACTCTCGAAATTGAAAAGGGAATTATCCGTCAAGGAGAAATCATAGGCATTGTCGGACCAAATGCCATTGGAAAAACAACATTTGTCAAGATGCTTGCTGGTGCTGTCAAGCCAACATCAGGAAAGATAGACTATGATCTCAAAGTAAGCTATAAACCTCAATACATTTCTCCCGAATATACAGGAACAGTACGGGAATTTTTTGAAATGAGTGCACAGCAGCTGTTTACATCTCCGTTATTTAAAGCAGAAATCTTTGAGCCTTTTCATCTTAAGTATCTCCTTGAAAAACAGATTGACACGCTATCTGGCGGCGAGTTACAACGAGTAGCCATTGCCCACTGTCTGGTGCAGAATGCAGATATTTACCTGATTGATGAGCCTTCAGCATATCTTGACAGTGAACAGCGAATGGTAACGTCACGAACCGTGCGACGCGTCATTGAAAAATCAGGGAGATCAGCAATGGTGGTCGATCATGACGTGTACTTCATCGATATGATCAGCGATGCATTAATGGTGTTTGATGGAGAGCCGGGAAAATACGGTCGCGGAAGTGGTCCCTTTAATCTTCATGAAGGCATGAATCGATTTCTCAAGGACGTAGGCATTACCTTCCGCAGAGATGAGGACACTAAAAGACCTCGCGTCAACAAGCCAGATTCGTATACGGACAGAAAACAACGGCAAGAGGGAGAATACTATTATAGTTTGTAAATGATGTGATAGTATGACTCACGGCATTGGAGAGCTGAAGAAAAAAAAGCCCCATGCGTTAATGGAAGAAAAGGACTATATCTCTGAAGCGTGGTTACAAGGCGGAAAGGGGGTAGGGGAAGCAATTAGGCAAAAAAAGAAAAAGAAATAGTTTTAAATGATTGGTTCTCCATTCTAATCCATCGTGTCGCGTTCGGGGTTACCGTGTTACATACGGGAATTCGTCAGTTCGTTACGGGCGGAAAAAATATCCGTTGTCCCTCCATTTTGTACACTTGTTTAAACCTATTTTCACGGTTGCTTTGAACCATAAAGTACTGTTCCCTTTTTAATTACATTACTAACAAGATTTACGCCGACTCGATATGGAAGAAACTTGTGAGACGGGCAATCAAGCACAAGGACATCTGCTTGTTTTCCTTTTTCGAGGCTACCGACAGTGTGTTGCATTCCTAAAGCACAGGCAGCGTTGAATGTTGCTGCCGTAAGTGCTTCTGCAGGAGTCATATTCATCTTCACGCAAGCAAGTTGCACAATAAATTGCATATTTTCAATCCAACAGTTAGGATTAAGATCAGTGGCAAGTGCAAGAGATACTCCAAGATCGAGCATGGTTCGAGCAGAGGCATACTCGCTCATCATCAAAGAAAACGGCGTACCGGGAAGGAGAACACCAATTACTCCTTTGTTAGCCATCTCTCGAAGTCCTTTTGTTGACGACCGTAACAGATGATCGGCACTGATGGCCCCAACTTTTGCCGCAAGAGCGGCTCCCCCAGTATCAATAATCTCATCAGCATGTATCTTTGGAATGAGTCCGTGTGTCTTGCCTTGTTCTAAAATACGCTGTGACTGTTTGGGCGTAAAAACGCTTTCTTCACAGAAAACATCGCAAAAGGTTGCCAATTTCTGTATGGCGGGCATCATCTCATCAATTACGATGTTGGTATACTCATCGGCATTCATTGCTTTTGGAACTGCATGAGCCCCTAGAAAAGTTGAGACAATATCGATAGGATGGCGTTGATTCAGTGTGTTCTGTGTTTGGAGAATTTTAACTTCAGTTTTGGTATCAAGGCCGTAGCCGCTTTTTGCCTCGCAGGTCGTTGTTCCATGTGCAAGCATTGTATCAAGACGGCGTGTGCTCTCTTTAAGAAGTTGCGGAACAGATGCTTTTCTTGTCTGCCCAACCGTATAAAAAATGCCCCCTCCTTGCTGTAAAATATCCATATATGAATGCCCTTTCAGCTTCATATCAAGCTCGAATTCTCGAGAACCGGCAAATACAACATGAGTATGAGGGTCGACAAACCCAGGAATTACGGTCTTTCCAGAAGCGTCAATAACCTGCTCTGCAGTAACGCGTACGTCATTTCCCACTGCAACAATGGTTCCGTCATTGATGGCTATCGAACCATGAGGCATGATAGATAATTGGCCCATCTCATGCTTAGTTCTTGGAGTGTTTTTTCCTTGTAACGTGACAAGTTCATTTGCATTTTTGATGAGAATATCGACCGATTCCATGGCTGATTACCAAACAGTTAAAAGAAGAACCTAGATTAAGGGTTTACGGTGGCATAATGGACAAAATTGTCGAATGTGTACCCAATTTCAGCGAAGGGAAAAATAAAGCAGTGATTAACGCCATTGCTGCAGCAATTACTGCGGTTGATGGGGTAAAACTTCTCAATGTTGATCCCGGCGCTGACTTTAATCGAACAGTGTATACGTTTGTTGGAGAACCTGAATCTGTACTCGAGGCAGCTTTACAAGCAACAAGGATAGGCGTGGCTCTTATTGATATGACAAAACACAAAGGAGAACATGCCCGAATGGGTGCCCTTGATGTCATGCCATTTATCCCCATTAAAGGAGTGACAGAGAAAGATTGTATTGAACTGTCAAAACGGTTTGGTAAACAAATGGCAGAAGAACTAGGAGTACCCGTCTTTCTCTATGCACAATCGGCAACGAAACCAGAGCGTGTGAGATTGCCGGACATTCGCAAAGGAGAGTATGAAGCACTTGAAGGAAAATTCAAAGATCCTGCGTTCAAACCTGATTTTGGTAAACCGGCCTTTATACCCAAAAGTGGCGCGACAGCAACAGGTGCACGAGAGATTTTGATTGCCTATAATATCAATCTCAACACTGGCGATAAAACCATTGCATCAACAATCGCGGGAAAGATACGAACAAGCGGGGTCGTAAAAACAGACAGCAAGGGAAATAAAATCATAGGGTCAAATAGAAAGGCTGAGCGGATTCCTGGAAGGTTTAAAGGGGTACAAGCCGGTGGCATGATGTATGACGAAAACATTGCTCAAGTATCGATGAATCTCTTGCATTATCGAGATGTAAATCTCCATGACGTGTTTGAAGCAACAAAGGAGGAAGCGGCAAAACTTGGCGTACAAGTGACTGGGAGTGAGATTGTGGGATTAGTTCCGAAAGATGCGCTTGTACTTGCTGGTAAATTTTATGCGAAAAAACAACACATTAACACATCAGGTGAAGAAGAGCTGGTCATGTTGGCCATTGATCAGCTAGGTCTCTCTGATTTATATGAGTTTAAAACTGAAAACAAGGTAATTGAATATATGGTTGAAGAAACAGGCCCTCTTGTTTCGATGACCATCGGTAATTTCTTATCAGAACTTGCATCAAAGAGTCCGGCTCCAGGGGGAGGTAGTGTGGCTGCTCTTTCAGGGGCGCTTGGAGCAGCATTGTCCTCCATGGTGTGCAATTTGACGTTAGGAAAAGAATCCTACAAAAACGTTGAAGATGATATAAAGGAGCTACTCAAAAAAAGCGAACAATTGCGGAAGGAATTGATTGTCCTTATTGATGAAGATACGGACGCGTTTACTGATGTTATACGAGCGTTTAAGATGCCTAAAGAAACAGAGTTACAAAAACAAAAACGGTCGCACGCCATTCAAAAAGGATATAAGACTGCCGCACAAGTTCCCCTGAAAACAGCAAAGACTTGTGAACAGATTCTTGATGTTTTACAAATGGTTGCAGAAAAAGGAAATCGAAATTCGATAACTGATGCAGCAGTGTCTGCGCTTGTGACAAAGGTAGGTGTTAAAGCAGCAGTGTTAAATGTAAAAATTAATCTCAGTTCTATTAAAAATGAGAAATTTACCAAACAACTTATGCAAGAACTTAATGCTATTGAGCAAAAAACAGAGAAAAAAACAAAAAAAATCCTGGACATCGTTAATGAAAAGATGTAACGGCATCTCGCAACGAATAACATATAAGTAGGACTTCTTCTCTTCGTTATCCAGTATGAAATCAGATATTGAGATTGCTCGAAACACTGCACTTAAACTCATAGTGGATGTCGCTGCTACAGCAGGCATCAACGAAGACGAAGTTACCTGCTGTGGCAATTACAAAGCAAAACTTTCACTGCGTCTTTTGGAACGTTTACAAGAAAAAACGCATGGAAAACTCATTTTAGTAACCACCATTAATCCAACCTCAGAAGGTGAAGGAAAAACAACCATTACTATTGGGCTTGCTCAAGCACTTGCAAAGCTGGGGAAAAAAACGATGCTTGGTATTCGCGAGCCATCACTTGGTCCGATGATGGGCATTAAAGGCGGCGCAACCGGTGGTGGCTACGCGCAAGTGCTTCCCATGGAAGACATTAATCTTCACTTCACCGGTGATATGCATGCGGTAACAAGTGCTCATAACCTTTTAGCAAGTCTTCTTGATAATCACATTCACCATGGTGATGAATTTCACATTGATCCCCGGTATATTGTATGGCCACGAGTACTTGATATCAGTGACCGAGCACTGCGAAATGTTGTGGTTGGTCTGGGGGGGCCAAAAGATGGCGTACCTCATCAAGTAGAATTTGCGATCACACCTGCTTCAGAAATTATGGCAATTCTTTGTTTAGCAAAAGATCTGCAGGACTTAAAGAAACGGCTCGCAAAAATCATTGTCGCATACACCTACGATAACAAACCTATCACTGCAAAAGATTTGAAAGCAGTGGGTGCCATGGCAACATTATTGAAAGATGCAATATGCCCCAACCTTGTACAAACAATTGAAGGAGTTCCTGCACTCGTCCATGGCGGCCCCTTTGCAAACATTGCTCATGGAACAAATAGCATCATTGCTACTACCATGGGACTCAAACTTGCCGATTATTTTGTCACTGAAGCGGGCTTTGGCTCTGAACTTGGAGCTGAAAAATTTTTTGATATCGTGTGTCGAATAGGAAATTTCAAGCCAGATGCTGTCGTGATGGTTGTAAGTATCAAAGCATTGAAAAAAAATGGATACGGTAGCCTAGAGAAAGGACTGCCAAATCTTGAAAAACATCTCGGAAATATCTCCTCTTTTGGCATCCCTGTTGTTGTCGCTCTTAACCATTTTACCAAAGACACGAAAAAAGAACTGGAAACTGTCGAAGCGTTTTGTAAGAAGAAGCGGATTTCCTTCGCAGTAACCGATGTATGGAATGAAGGTGGAGAAGGAGGGATTGAGCTTGCAGGAAAGCTAGTAAATCTTATCCACAATACTCCTTCACGTTTCACGTACCTCTATGATGTAAAAAAGTCGGTAAAGGAAAAGATTGAACGTGTTGCCACAAGCATGTACGGCGCAGAACGGGTGGTCTATACCGTTACTGCGGAACAAGACATTAAACTCTGCGAAGAATTGGGATTAGATAACTTGCCCATCTGTATCGCAAAAACGCAATATTCCCTTTCTGACGACCCGCAATTTCTCGGACGCCCTGAAGGATTTAAAATTACCGTGCGCTCAATTAAATTTTCTGCAGGTGCTGGTTTTCTTGTGCCCATGACTGGAAAAATTACTACTATGCCTGGGCTGCCAAAAAAGCCGAGTGCGGAACGCATCGACATTGATAGCAACGGAACGATTATCGGATTATATTAATACCAGCAAGGATAAAAATAAGGATAGATTGATATAGCATATAATCTATCCATTTTTGGGAGGTTACCCTTATGCCAGTTGATGATCTTAGCGCACACATAGAGGATATCTTAGATGTTCTCAGTGAGGAATCGGAAAAAGGTGTGAGTAAAGAAGAACTTGAAAAAGAATTGAAGAAATTTTTAGAATATGGTGTTCCCCTTACGCAGGCAAAACAAACCCTGATTAAAAAATTTGGTAGTGGAAAATCTATCCCTGGACCAGTCAGCACAGAACGAAAAGTTATTGCTGATTTACAACCTAATGAACCCAATGTTCATTTGCTCTGCCGAATCATAACGGTGAACCCAAAAGAAATAACGGTAAAGGGCGAAAATCGATCTATCTTTTATGGCATTCTTGGTGATGAAAGTGGCACTGTCCCCTTTACATCGTGGGGGGCTTTTGATTTTGAAAAGGGAGATGTTATTGAAATCACTAACGCCTACACCAGAGAATGGCAAGGAAATATCCAAATTAATCTCGGTGATCGGGTGACCATCACCAAGACCGATAACAATAAACTTCCTGAAAGTGCTTATGAACCAAAAGAGCTGAAAATTGCAGAGTTGCGGTCAGGGCTAGGTACCGTCGATGTCACTGCCCGCATTGTTGATGTCAATAAACGAGAGGTAGGCGTCGGAGGAGAAACTAAACAGGTGTTTTCAGGCATTATTGGTGATGAGACAGGCAAAGCACAATTTACCTCATGGCATAATTTTGACTTAAAAACTGATGATGTGGTGCGTATTACTGGCGGATATGTAAAATCATGGAAAGGCATCCCACAACTTACCTTTGATGAAAAAGCAAAAGTTAAAAAGATAGATAAAAGCAAGATGCCAAAAGGAGACATAGCAACAGTGCATATGCCTCTGCATCGATTAGTGGAGAAAGGAGGCGCCTTAGATGTAAAAATCGAAGGAACCGTCATCGAAATTCGAGAGGGATCTGGGCTCATTAGTAGATGTCCCGAATGCAATCGTGCACTTCTCAACGAGGAGTGTCAAATCCATGGAAAGGTTAAAGGAAAACCAGATCTCAGAGTGAAGGCAATTCTTGATGATGGCACTGGATCGATCAACGCTATTTTAAACCGAGAGGTAACAGAAAAATTACTTGGCATATCGTTAGAAGAATGGCAAAAAAAAGGTAATGATGTACTTATTGATGAATTACAGAAGAGGGTCTTTGCATCAAGATTGTTAATACAGGGCAATGCTCTCGGCGATTCATTTGGAACCACTATCATTGCCAAAGAGGCAAAACCAGTGACGATTGATATAAACAAAGAGGCGAGTGCCTTATTAGAAGCCGCGGAGGCATTACGATGAATCGAGAAGTAGCCTGGCGGGTATTTGCCAGCGAATATAACGACGCGACCATGGAACTGAAGGGAGATGGCGAGAAAGCACCATCGTATATTGTTACTCCACTTGGAGCAAAAGTAAATCGTGTCTTTATTATCGGTGTGCTCACCGACGTTGAAAACGTTTCTGAAGGCGGAGATCTTGTCCGTGCACATATCTCTGATCCAACAGGAGTGTTTACCTTATATTCTGGGCAATATCAACAAGAAGCGACTAGTGCTCTTTCAGCAATAGATGCTCCTGCATTTGTTGCTGTTGTCGGAAAAACACGAACCTACATTCCTGAAGAGGGAACATTGTACGTTTCTATTCGCCCTGAAAAGGTAATTGAGGTTGATGCCAACACCAGAGATCAATGGATCCTTGAAACCTGCCAATCAACAAAAAATCGAATTGAAGCTATAATTGAAGCCATGAAAATGAACCCCTCAAATGTACATGATTTACGAAAGCTTGGCTATGGCAAAGATCTGGCTGAGGGGGTAGTTACCGCTTTAAAACATTATGGTGCAGTTGATGTAAACAAATATTTGACCGTTATCCAAGAATCTTTACAGTATCTAACTCCAGGCCGGGAAGAATTGCCTACTTCAGACCAAGAAAGCCCGGCAAAAAAGCAGACAAAGGAAACAAAGAAAAAAGCAGAGGCGGCTCCTCCAAAAGAAGGGGAATCTGACGATTTTCAAGAGATTGAAACTACAGTTCTTGAGACCATTAAAAAGATTGAGGGCGAAGACGGTGCTCCTTGGGATGCTATCACCGAACAGTGCAAGAAAGTAGGGCTAGAAAAAGATGCCATCGAGGAAGCACTAACGTCACTGATGGACAAAGGATTGATTTACGAACCTATTTTGGGAACCATTAAAACAACCTAGGTTTGTTGGTATTTTTCCATATTGTTAGTTTTACACCATAAGTATATATAGTGTAAATGATAAAGTATGTCATGTCAACGATTAGCATATGCTATAATTGGCAGTTGGTGGGGAGATAAGAGGAAGGATAGTATCCGGTGTTATTGTGTTTCTTTTGCTTTTTTCTCTAGTGGGAGGTTTAATTGGACAAGGAAACATCATAGCGTCTGCTGGGGAAAGTGTCATTCCCTGGTGGAATGATCGCTGGAACTACCGAAAGGCATTGACTCTGGTTACTGCTTCTGTGGGAGACCAGATTCCTCTTACTATCTATAAAGAAAATGGTCATGATAAAGACAACAGCGTTGATTGTGAAAATAATTGTAACGAAGATTTCTCCGACATACGATTTATCAGTAATGGCGAAGAATTGCCCTATTGGATTGAAGAAAGAGGTGAAGATGGAAACGATCACTACGCAAAAGTCTGGATAAAGACAGATGGAAATCGGACAATCTCTCTCTACTATGGAAATCTTTTTGCTGTCGACCACAGCAATGGTTACGAAACATTTCCCTTTTTTGATGATTTTAGCAGCAATACCACCCGCTATTTTTATAAACACGACACAGAAGGCGGTCATTATTATATTCGGGAAGCGACAATTGGAGTACAGTCTCGAATTCGTTGGAAAAGCAATTTGTATGAAATTGATGCAGAAGGGTGGGCAGGACACGCGGACTTTGGTGCCTGTCAGTATAATGATTCTGAACCGGGAGAATCCATCTTTCTTAAGATGTATTACAACTGGGATGTCGATGCAACAGAAACTCAACCAGCATTACAATTAAATTCGCTTGACTCATCAACTAGTCGGGAGCGCAAGACCAGAGAAGGGAATGAATATGTATACGAGCTTACTATTAACTCGTTAACAAATCGATCGACGTGCCACATATGGGATAATGCATATAATTTGAAGTGGAATAGAACTCTTGAAAAAGCGCCATCGTTTCTCAATTATCTTTCAATCTACCATTTTGACTATCATCATCATGGTGGCTGTCAACAGGAGAGAATTGAATGGTTAGCAGCAGACGGGCAGTTACGATCGTTTTGTAAAGGTGACCATTATGGTGGACTTTCATGGATTGATAATAGAATTGATTGGTGGTTTGTATCATCATACATCGGCTCTGATGATGCATTGATGGAGACAGGAGAGCAAGAATTTCGAGAGGAGCTGAGAGAGACCGTCTACGTTGACCATGAGTTTACCAATGAAACAGGAGGGTGGGGAGTAACTCATTTTGATACTATTCAAAAGGGTCTTGACAATGTCTCAGTAAATGGAACCGTCGTTGTTTTTGAAGGAGAATATCAAGAAAATGTGAGAATGAACAGACCGGCACGGCTTGTTGCAAAAAATCAAAATGTTATTATTGAAGGCGGAGGGAAAGGAGATGTTGTCACTCTTACAGTCAACAATTGTACGATACAAAACTTCACAATTCAGAACAGTGGATCGGGAGCGGGTATCAGCATACAATCAAATGGAAACATCATTGAATATAATCAGATTGTTGAGAATTATTACGGCATTTGGGCTGAAGAAACAACAGGTAATAGAATATCCAGTAATATCATTTCAAACAACAAAGGTGGTCTTCGCTTACGAAATACCAACAGAACGGTGGTCGCTGCAAATGCATTTGTCATAAATGAATGGGAAGGAATAGTACTCGAGTCGTCTTACAATGCATTACTGGAAGAGAATACATTCCAATACAATGGAATCAGTCTTTCAGGTCCACGTCTTGCGTGGACAACCCATACCATCAACAATAATGTCGTAAATGATAAACCACTCTATTTCTACAAAGATGAAGAAGATATTACGGTACCATCGGATGCAGGACAGATTATTTTAGCCGATTGTAGAAACATCCTCATTGACGGTGCAACCCTTTCATATGTTGATGTGGGTGTCCAAGTTGGACATTCCTCAAAAATAACCATTACGAATAGTACATTTACCGCAAATATCCAGAGTGCTATTCAGCTCTACTTTTCTGAAGAAAATGGTATCATTAGCAATACCCTATTTGAAAATGGTATTGATATCTGGGAGTCGTCAACAAATACAATTGAAGACAATCGTATTACTGAGGCGGACCTCGGCCTTAATCTGTATGATTCATCAGACAATATGATACGCGACAATCATATCGTTGATAATACTTTTGGAGCATGGCTCCATAATTACTGTGAAGGCAACATTGTTGATGGGAATGTAATTGCTGGAAACCCTCATGGTGGTATTTGGTTGATGGGCGATTGTGTCACAAATACATTTACCAACAATACCTTCAACACCAATGGTGAACTTAGTCCACACAAAGCAAATGTCTATCTTGAGGGTGGATCAGATGGAAATCTCTTTTACCATAATAATTTCATTACTGAGTTTGTCAGTGTCTATGACGAGGCGGTAAACAGTTGGGATAACGGAGAGGCAGCCGGTGGTAATTATTGGAGTGATTATGGTGGTGTCGATGATGATGGAGACGGTATTGGTGACGCTCCTTACAAAATTCCTAGTAGTAGCAATAGTGACCATTATCCATTTATGGAGCAACATGGGTGGAATAATGGCCCCTATCCTGCCAGCAGTCCTTCGCCTACAGATGGAGCCACTGACGTTTCCATAGGTCAAGTATTGCGTTGGATAGGGGGCGATCCAGAGAGGGATGCTATTATCTTTGATGTTTATCTGGGCACTACTAATCCTCCACCGCTAGTAGCCAATAATCTTTTAGTAGCGCATTACAATCCAGATATAACATACGGAGAAAAATATTATTGGCAAATCGATACGGAAGATATCTATGGGCGTTCTGCTCCAGGTCCTCTCTGGACATTTACGACACAAAGTGGACCACCCGTAGCAGATATGTCTTGGTCTCCACAAGTACCGCAGAAACATGAAACCATTCAATTTACCGATCTTTCAATAGAACGAGGGACAGAGATTGTTCTTTGGGATTGGTTCTTTGGTGATGGTGAAGCGTCCAGTGAACAGCATCCAACGCACACCTATGAAACCTCTGGATCATACATGGTTACGCTTCTTATTACTGATGAGAGGGGGCAAAGTGACCAAATATCAAAATATGTCTATGTAGAGACATTGCCATCAGTTGCAGATTTCACCTATAGCCCAAATGAACCGAGCACAAATGATTTTGTTCAATTTACTGATGTGTCATTTGTTGATCCAGAAAATGACATTGTTTCTTGGTACTGGTCCTTTGGCGATGGTATAGCATCTACCATGCAGAATCCTCGTCATCGATATACTCAGCAAGGGACCTATGCAGTAAATCTTACTATCAAAGATTCCACTGACGGAGAAGATACGACTTCGCAGTACATTACTGTTGCACCCAATCAACGTCCAAATGCAGCATTCAGTTTTTCACCAAGTGATCCTGTTCAAGCTGAACGTATCTGCTTTATCGATGAATCAACAGATGCAGATGGAACCATTGTTTCATGGTCATGGCAATTTGGAGATGGCAGATATTCAAGCAGCCGGCATCCGACTCATCGATATTCGTTTAATGGAACATATAAAGTGACACTCACGGCAACTGATAATAGTGGTACACAAGATACTGCAAGAGCTACCATTGTCGTTGGAAACGCTCGTCCTCGTGCAAAATTTTCATATATTCCTCTCAGTCCCAAAGTCGGCGATAGTGTATCATTTATCGATCAATCAACCGACGGGGATGGAGATATCATCTCTTGGTATTGGTTATTTGGAGATGGGGAGACATCCACCAAACAGAATTCGCTTCATACCTACCAGGCACCTGGACCATTCAGAGTAAGTTTAACAGTCACTGATGATAGCGGTGAGATCGATATCTATTATACAACAGTTGAGGTTGTTGCCAATACACGACCTCATGCCGATCCTGGAGGACCCTATACTGCACGACCAAATGAACAGCTCGTACTAGATGGCTCTGGTAGTACCGACCCTGACGGAGGTATTGTCGACTATCGGTGGGACTTTACCAATGACGGCATCTATGACACAGAATGGATTACCAATCCAACCATTACCCATCGCTATGAAGGGGTGAGTACCTATGTAGTACGGCTTGAGGTACGAGATGACGAAGGGGCAACCGATACGGGAGCAACAACTGTGACTATTTCTGAAAATACAGGACCTATTGCCGATGCAGGTGGGCCATATATAGGAACAATAAATACTTCGTTGCAATTTTATGGGGGAAAAAGCTGTGACGGTGACGGTTCTATCATCGGATACCGATGGGATTTCACCAATGATGGTATGTATGATACTGATTGGTTGACAATTACAAAGACCAGTCATAGCTATTCTGTACTAGGATACTTTACCGTAAAGTTAGAAATTATTGATAATGAAGGAAAAACAGCAACAGACACAGCAACCGTTCAGATACGAGAAGTAGTTAACCAACTTCCCGTGGCCGATGCTGGTGGACCGTATAATGGCCATGTATTGAGCAGCATAACATTTAATGCATCAGGTAGTTCTGATGTAGAAGACGGTCTTGTTGGGTATCGCTGGGACTTCACTGGTGATGGAATATGGGATACTGAATGGGCATCTTCACCAACAACAACGCACAGTTATTCTGCTGCTGGAACCTACACAGTAAAATTGCAAGTAAAAGATGATGAGGAACAATATGATGAAGATACCACAACTGCACTGATCACAGAAGTAACAAATCGTCAGCCCATTGCTGATGCGGGTGGGCCATATACTGCTCGTATTAATAAAATAGTTGTTTTCAATGGCAAGGCAAGTGTCGATCCTGACGGGAGCATTGTCGGCTATCGGTGGGACTTCACTGGTGATGGGGTGTATGACACTGAGTGGCTAGACACCACAACAACAACCCATACGTTCAGTAAAACAGGAACATACACCGCGGTACTACAAGTAAAAGATAACGATGATGCAATTGACACTGATACAACCACCATAACCATCACTTCAAATAGTCCGCCAACAGCTGATGCGGGCGGACCATATACCGCAGATGTCGGAGAAGAACTCTTGTTTGATGGTTCTGCAAGTGGAGATAGTGACGGCCCACTTACCGGATATCGATGGGACGTAACCGGTGATGGGGTGTGGGACACCAACTGGCTACCTGATTCTTTCTTTTCCTATGAATATGAGATAGTAGGAACGTTTACTGTTCTGCTACAAGTACGAGATTCCGACAGGGCAACAGACAGCGATACAGCGGTTGCAACCATTACGGTCAATAGCCCACCAACGGCTGATGCGGGTGGGCCATATACAGGAGTTACTGATATTCCAGTCACTTTTGATGCATCAGAAAGTAGCGATATCGATGGTTCTATCGTTGGGTATCGCTGGGACTTCACTGGTGATGGTATTTATGATACCTCGTGGATTATGTCCGCTCAACAACACACCTATGCTGTTGCCGGTACCTATACCGTGAAAGTACAAGTCAAAGATGATGATAGCGCACTTGATACCGATACGGCCACGGTAACGATTTCATCAAATAATGTGCCTATTGCCGATGCTGGCGGCCCTTATTCAGGATTTGTTAATGATGAAATTTCATTAGATGCCTCAGCAAGTTATGACTCAGATGGTTCTATCGTCGGATATCGATGGGACTTTACCAATGATGGTGTCTATGATACAAGCTGGTCAACGACAGCTCATATAACACGACAATATGGTTTTGCAGGTACCTATGTTGCTACCGTACAAGTACAAGATAATGATGGTGCTCAATCGACTAATAGTGCAACAGTAACTATTACTGATGGGTATTTACGAGGATTATGGCATTTTAACGAAGGAACTGGGTTTACCGTTTATGACTCCTCTGGTAGCAACAATCATGGTATTGTCCATGGAGCCTCCTGGAGTGCTCAAGGGAAATTTAACAGAGGGTTATACTTTGATGGAGAACATGATTATGTTTCTATTGCTGGAATGACCGCAAGTTATGATATCTTTACCATTTCAATATGGGCACAGAGCGAGGATCTTGAGGGATATCACACGCTAATGTCGCGACAAAACGGCGGTGGAATAGGAAGAGATGCTCTCGCAATAGATGATGGGGAGCTGGTCACTTCTCTTGGCGGTGTTGTCAAAGTAACAGGATTCTTACCTCAAGAAGAGGTGTGGCATCATTATGTCTTAGTATATGCTAACAACAGAATCACGATATATGTCGATGGAATTGAACAATGTAGTATGAATGTCACCGAAGAAGGGGCAACAGGTGCCGTTATCATTGGTGCAAACAAGAATTTATTACAGCACTTTGAGGGGGGAATTGATGAAATTGCTATCTGGAATAGGGCACTCTCTTTACAAGAGATTCAGAATCTCTACAGTGTTCCTAACAAGCCAACCCTTGAGTTTCCAGCAAATCGTACACAGTGGGTTGATCCTACTATTGGACTATTGAGTTGTGTTGTTTCTGAGCCGTACTCATTTGAGGAACCTGAAGTCGAGCAGGTTTCTCTTGGTGGTACACTCTATGATAGGGTAACCTTAGATGGTGCACAAGGTCTAGGAGATCCCGGTGAACCTTGTCTCCCTTCAAGTGGAGTGTACTTGCTTTTGCCGCCTGATTCTGAAGTTTGCAACATTGCTATTACCACCAGCGACCAAGAAAAACTAGAAGGAACATACCTAGTAGAGCCTTCGCCTATGCCTGCACAATTGTCAAGTGATTATGAAGGAACGAATCCTGTACCCGACGAATCCATTTATACTTCTGATCAGATGTTTCCAGGAAATCTCTACACTGAAATTGGCATTTATCAGTTTAGGGGTTATGATATTCTTGTGTTAACTCTTCATCCCGTGCAATACAAACCGGCGTCTGGAGAATTATTCTATTACCGAGACATGCTTGTTGAGGTAGAGACTTCAGGATCCGGAACGATGAACACGTTTTATCGTCAGTTTGACAGTGATGCTGAAGCGCTTGGTGACTTTGTCGATAATCCAGAGGTCGCTCATTTGTACGGAATGGGTGACGGCTCTGGTGAAGCCCCAACGGGAGAGTATGATCTTGTCATTATTACAACTGATTCTCTGAAAGAAGGATTCGAGCCATTAAGAGAGGCACATGACGCCGAAGGGGTCAAGACGTTTATTGCAACAACTGAGGAAATCTATAGCGGATATACAGGTGTTGACAATGCTGAGAAGATTCGTAATTTCATTCGAGATGCGTACACAAATCTCGGAATTGAGTATGTGTTACTTGGTGGTGATGACAATGTTGTTCCCGCACGTCATTTGTGGGTACAATCCTGGTATGGAGGATATACCGTAACCAAGCCGTCAGATATTTATTACGGCTGTCTTGATGGATCATTCAACCGAGATAACGATGGTCGTTGGGGAGAACCAACTGATGGTGACAGTGGCGGCGATGTGGATTTACTTGCTGAAGTATACGTTGGTCGAGCGTGTGTTGATTCGCAAACAGAAGTTGAGAATTTCGTCAGTAAGACCATTGCATATATAGATGCTGACGAGGATGAATATCTCAATGAGGTCTTGTTTGTTGGCGAATATCTTGGTTTTGGTGGGCCTTCAAACTGGGGCGGTAATCATAAGGATGAAATGATTGATGGTTCAAGCATGCATGGTTATACAACCGTTGGCATACCAACAGAGGAATATACAATTGACACCCTCTATGATCGAGATGGATACTGGTCAAAAACGTCACTAAAAAATAGAATTAACAATGGCGTTCACATCATTAATCATCTTGGACATGCAAACTACTACAACAACCTGAAAATGTCAACATCAGATGTGCAAAGCTTAACTAATGATAAGTATTGCTTTATTTATTCACAAGGATGTATGGCTGGTGGATTTGATGGCAGGGATTGTATTGCTGAGTACTTCACCGCCAAAACAGCACACGGTGCTGTAGCTGGAATCTGGAACGCACGATACGGATGGGGGCGATACCATTCGACAGATGGCCCATCGCAACGATTTGATAGAGAATTCTGGGATGCGGTCTTCAATGAAAATCTTACAGCAATGGGAAAGGCAAATCAAGATTCTAAAGAAGATAATCTTTATCGCATCTGGGATTCCTGTATGCGGTGGTGTTATTATGGGTTGAATCTCTTTGGAGATCCTACCCTTGACTTTGTCAACCGTAAAGGAACAGAACCTGATGACGAAGTAAAAGGATCGCTTGATGTTCGCTTTTATTGGGGAAATGGTGCGTTAATCGGTACTGATACTGAAGTAACAAATAATTCAGTTGCATCCGTAGAAATCGACGAATTGTCTCGCTATACCAACATCAGCTGGTATGTCGTTATTGATGACGGATTAAATGAAATTGTTGGGCCTCAGTGGTGGTTCACTGTAGATGCATACGATTGGGATATTAACCGTGATGGCCGTGTCGATGATATCGACTCGCAGCTTCTTGTCGAACGGTATGGCGAGACTGGCGTACCTGGTTGGATACGAGAAGATATTATCGGTGATGGAAGAGTCAATATTCTTGATTTGATGATTTTTGTCAATCATTATGGAGAGGCTTATGTGCTTGAGTTTGAACAAGATAAGGTAGCAGGTACGCTTACGGTAACCACAGTTTACATGGATGATCTCAAATGGAGTGATTTAGCAATTACTGGTGCTACTCTTGAGAATAATGTTGGTGCATATGTTACTCCTGGCGATAGGCTTATCAATTGCATGAGCGACATTTTCATACAGTATGTACCTGTACCAACTGTTTCTTGGAGTTGGAGCTTTTTGGGAGGTGAGACACCAGAAGCACAGTCAGAGGAGGAACAACCAGTTCTCGGCATCAATTGTGATGTCAACAAGGATGGTATTATCGATACTGAGGATGTCGAACTGGTGACAGAACAGTATGGGGAAACTGGTGAGCCGGGATGGATTCCTGAAGACATCAATGAGGATGGGCGTATTGATTATCAAGACGTGAGCGCTCTTGTCACCAATTATGAAGGTAACGAAGAGATACCTCCAGAACTACAACTCAGGCAAAGCGATCAAGAAATAGCCTCTAATTCAAAAGAAAGTGTATCATCTATATATACAAATATATATGCAAATGAGGAGGGTGTTGTGCGCTCATTAATGGTAGAACAAACGCCATTCTGCCTGTACTCAGTTGATGAAGACGCCATTCCAGAATATCTTGTTGATACTACCACACAAGAAATGGTGCCCGTTGCATATACCCCAGCAACGGTGTCAGATATTGCAGTTAATACACAGGATGAAACAATTATTGTTACCATTCATGTACAAAAAGCTGATTGGATTTATATCACCGTTGAAGATCTCTATCCTGACCTCAACGAGATAATAGTAAAATCATCGGATAATCGAACGATTGGATCTGAAATGATATGGCGAGAGAATGGTACGATTTCTATTCTTGATGACCCTGAAACTGAATATTATATTATTTATCGTGCAGTCGCTACTGGTGCAAACTCATTAACAATCGGAACGACAGCCATTGACCCATTCTCTGCAGCGCTTGGAGGAACAATCGGAAGCTTTACGTTGTTAATGGTTGCTCTTATTCTCCATCACAAGAAGAAAAAACCACAACAGGATAAAATACGAATCATCCGTCGAACAATGGAAGATGTTGATGCCTTTATCAATGAATGTGCGTCTCAGGACACAGAACTTGCGCAGGAACATAACCCAACAAAACGTCGACTATTACAAATGGTATACGCAAATGACGTGGATGCATCTACTGTTCTAAGTGCTTTACATATTTCGATGTCTGACTTAGAACAAGTTGTGCAAGAATTGGTAGAAGACGGATTGATGGAATACACAATGGATAATGAAGTTGAAATTACCGAAAAAGGTATCAGCTATATCACTAAATATAAAGAAAAGTGACAATATGTCTCTTTTGACATTTTTTCAAGATAGCTTTATATATTGTTATTGTTAAACATTATCATAGTGGTAGGTGAAAGGTACATGTTTGGCCATAAAAAGAAAAAAACAAAGTATCCTTCGCTTTATGACGTGTTTAACCTTGGCGACCGGGTCAAGCGAGTAATGGTAGATGGAGTAGGAAATCATCGAGAATATAAGGGCATTGTCTTGGCGATTGAAGAAAAGAGTATGGAAATTTACTGGGATACAAAAGACGGTGAGTATCGTCCCGGGGAGATTGACTTAGCATTTACCAACTGTGCAGTTGATGAGATTTTCGATGGAAAGGAGCACTCATCTCCCATCAAAAGGGACGATTAGAAATACATAAATATATATTTAAAGATATGTTTTAGGATATGGTTTCATATATGTAATATAGAAAAAGGGATGACAGTGGATGGTAAATAAAGAGGCTTTGCCTCTTATCGGGGCCTTAATTGTTCCCTCAGCATTAGTGGTAGCGGTGCTTCTCTACTATTTTGGATACGATATAACCTTGGTATTGAGAAAGATCGATAGTATTTATTATGCGGTCATGGTTCCTATCGCACTGGGTTTGCTCATTGCCATTATGTATAGAAATAAAGAGTGATTTCCAATAAAAAAAGATATATTTTGAATATATTAGTAGATGTTTTTCCTTGATAGATGACATAAAAGAAACATATCTGTTTTTATAATCTTTTTCAAATATTATTGGTATTACTTGTACAACATAATTTATATACGCTTGAAACGAAACGCTCAATTGTCACTATGATAGTTATCGGGTTACTCTCAAGCCAACAAGAAGCGGAAGAAATCAAATACATTGCCAAGGTCTGCACTTTGGAAGACCGCATTCATTTTTTAGTCCGCATGCAAAAGATTAAAACGTTGTTAAAAGAAGAAGACAAGCATACACGAAAGTGTTAAAATAAATTGAGACATTTCATCCGTTCCAAGGATGAGAACCGATGACCGTTGTTATCATTTCTTCTGAACAAGATCCTGCAGGAATAAATATCAAACAAAGTCTCCTAGAGCAATCGTCTTGGAAAGAAATCGGCATGTTTGATAATCATCCCGTGTACCAGCATACTACTATGGATGATGTAGTGATGATCAGTATCAACAAGCAAACTATTTTTCATGAACATCTTGATAGAGATATCAAAGACGAATTAAGTATAACTCCCTCCCAATTGATCTTTATTACCAGACATCGCAGTAAAACAGGCGAACCAACCTTAACGACTCACCCTATTGGAAATTATGGTGACGCTCAATTTGGTGGGAATCCTCACACGCTAGTTCCTTGTGCTCCACGATTAATGACTCACCTTCTGCGGCTGATAAAGCAGTATGCAGTAAGCGCACAGACCTACCACAAGGTGTGTTTTGAGGTAACCCATCATGGCCCCTCTTTAAATGTCCCAACACTTTTTGCAGAAGTGGGGAGTACAGAAGAGGAGTGGCAAAAAAAGAAACCAGCAGCACTCATTGCTTCTGCTGTAGTTGATCTGTTAGCTCAATACCACACTGAAGAAGACCTTCCTAAAGATATTCCTGTACTCATTGGCATAGGTGGCGGACACTATGCCCCTCGATTTAGTGACATGGTGTGGCAAAAAAAGGTTGCCTTTGGTCATATGATCCCAACATATCATATTAAAGAAGAAAGGATTCCTGAAGAATCGTTTGAACACGCTCTTGCTGCTACTCCAAACGTCAAAGGTGTGTACATTCATAAAAAATCGCTGAAGAAATCGCAGGTTACTTCCTTTAAAGCCTGGTTTGGAGAACACGATATTGCAGTTGTCTCAAGCAAGGACTTGGAAGATCTTTAATTACTTTTTCAGAGGGTACTCTGTCGTAAATGAATCGAAAAACACTCGTTCAAAATCAACAATTTTTCCATCTTTTACCTCGATACCATCCTGACGCAAGCGTCGTATTTTATCTTTAATTCCGAGACCAAATCCGCCCACACTTCCATCGGATTTAACGATTTTAAAACAAGGCATGGCATCGGCGTCAGGGTTGTTATGCATATATTTCCCAACTGCTCTGGCACATCCTCTATTGCCCAATGCTTTAGCAACCGCGCCATAGGTTGATACTCGCCCTGGAGGGATCTGTCGTACTAAGTAGTAGGTATATTCAACAATATTCACACACGGTAATTTACCACCATCTGTAAATAATTTCTGTGCAGTAGCAAATTCTAATATTTTTTATTAAAAAGATAGAACAGAACGGCAATAAACCCAAGATGTATAATAACACCGATACCGATGTAGACATAATCATTAGAACCTGTAGTCAGTACAGTATCAAGAGCCATGAATGTCCAAAAATTGGGAATGACGCCAAAGACATATTTGAGATTTCCTGCAACATAGAAGGAAAAAAGAGGCAGGAAAAAGACACCCCCAAGTAGCTTGAAGATGGCAAAAGCTTGTACTTTGTTATTAGCAAAAATATTAACGATTAGGGCCATGATTGGAGTAAATAATGCTAACAATACTGCAATAGGAACATACTCAACGATGCCGATATCGATAAGGCCAGTGAGGGCAGGAAAGAAAAGAACATACAAAAATGACAATACAATCATGAAAAACATGCGATAAATCAGATAGGCACTTCGAGAAATAGGCATCACACGTAGGACAGTAAGCAAATTTTCATCCCGTTCATCCATAATTAAAAATGCCGTAATGAATCCAAAGATGAGCGGGACAAGGATCACAAAGAGCATAAATAAAATAGGATAAAATGGTTCCAAGGGAAACATATTCTCTGAAAGCCAAGGAAGAATCAGCCGACAGAGAATGACAACACCAAGTGGTAGCGCGACGGCAGCATACAACAAAAACCGATCTCTTACGATATTTTTTAAATCGTTGAGTAAGAGTTTACCAACATATACCATACTTACTTCCCTCCAAGCACAATATATTTGTAAAATGCTTTGTTTGAAAGATAATAACAGCCAAGTATCCAGAATAGAAGATACCCAACCGCGTACACTGATTCAGTAAGAGGAATATCAGCAAATACCCCATCAAAGAGAATAAATGATGCCTGTGTAGGCCAAAGGTAAATGATTACATGCTCATAGATACCAGTAGAATATAAAAATGGGGGAATAAGCAAAAGAAGGAATGCGAGCATCATCATGAGTAAATATTCATTGATGCTGTTGCATCGAGAAACAAACAGAAACCCGACAAGAATGAGAAAGACACACGTGAGAACCACGCCAGTAAGCATGTACACATAATTGAATTCAAGACCGTGAACAAGAAAGAGAAAGAGGAGAGCAGAAATCACTGCTAATGTCGTCAGTGAGATAATCTTTGAAAGAAAATAGGTTCGTGTTTCCATTGGTGTGACAATTAATGCTTGTAACGTATTCTCTGTTTTTTCAAATAGTACCAAGGCTCCAATAAACATAATCCCGATAATGGTAGGGTCGAAAAACAAGAAGAGCGCTTGAAATTCTTCATTGTTTGCTGAGGGGATAGCAACGAGTGCCAAGTAATACATAACAACGCTTAGAATAGAAATGTGGATAATTTTATACCGTGATTGCAGTATAAAATCCCACTTAAGCATTGCTTTGAGTTGGCTCATTTCAATTGCCTTCCCGTCACCTCAATAAAAATATCTTCCAAGGTTGCTTCTGCAGTGTGAATAGTTTGCACCTGTCCCCCCTTGAGCAAACTGATAAAGGCATCATTTGTCCCAAGATTAGCAAGGGTAAATTCTTCAAGAACGAGCCTGCCCTCCTTGAGGTATTCGACACGAACAAGTTTTTTACCACGACTTATCTTCAGTTGTTTTGGATTTTCAACGAGTACTAGTTTTCCTTCGACAATAAACCCAACCCGATCACATAGTTCGTCAGCATCAGCCATATTGTGCGTGGTCAAAAAGATGGTTTTCCCCTCTTCTCTTTTACTCAAAATAATATTTTTTACCAGGCGAGCACTTAGGGGGTCAAGACCTGTGGCAGGCTCATCAAGAAACAAAACCTCAGGGTCATTTAATAATGATCTGGCAAAGTTTAACTTCGTTTTCATCCCTTTTGAAAAAGAACCAGTACGTTGATTGGAATCTTTTTGAAGATCGACCATTTTCAAAAGCTCATAGGGATCAATTGTTTTTTTACTGTAAAATGACGCGAATAATTCTAAATTTTCAAGGGCAGTAAGTTTTTGGTAATGGTTAGGCGTTTCAAAACAGACGCCGATGCGCTCATAAAGATCGGTTTTCCACTGCAGAAGATTTTTACCCAATATGGTAACATTTCCCTGATATCCTTTGAGCAGACCAATAATGACTTTTTGTGTAGTGCTCTTTCCTGCACCGTTAGGTCCAAGAAAACCAAAAATTTCTCCCTTTTTAATCGCGAATGAAATCCCATTTACTGCTCTCTTTTGCGTTTTAGGGTATGTAAATTGAAGATTTTCAACGGTTATCAACCTATCTCACATCCTCATCATTCTTTAGCAAGAGGGTGGCTGCTACCCCTTCGCTCCAAATACACATATATAAAATGCCTATTTGTTATTTCTGCCATACATGTATGGCAGTTTATATAGTATCTTTGTATTCATGATGTATGCGTAAATTAACGGTTGAATTAAAAGTAAAAGAAGAACTCTTAGAAATGCTTGATTTTCTGCTTGAGAAGGTTGAATCAATGGAACTTATCGAACTTATAAAAATTGATTTTGATCAAGGGGTAAAGATGGGGATTGCTGCCCTCAACATGAAAGATGGCTATACCATAGATGATATTAACATACCAGAATATGTGGACATGTTAACAGTTTTAAACAAACAAGGAAATCGATATGTCGTTGTTTCCAAAGTGCAATTCTTCAAACAATTTTCTAGTATGGCAAAACAATTTGACATCGATATTATCTGGGATACACCATCAATCTTTAAAAAAGACACCATGTTAATGAGTGTGACTGGATCTGAAGAAAATCTCAAGAAATTTTTAGAAATAATTAAAAATCTAGGAGAGGTAACAAAAATTAGTTTTCAGATAGCGACATTCGATGAACGGACTATACTTTCGTGTTTAACAGAAAAACAGCGAGAAGTCATGATTGCTGCAAAAAAGCATGGATATTACAAATATCCAAGAGAAATTACCAGCCAACAACTTTCTGATAAGATTGGTTTGAGTAAGCCAACAGTTATCCAGCATTTGAGAAAAGCTGAAGAGCGATTACTATCAAATCTTCTTGCAGGATATTAACTTCATTTTTTAATCAGAGAGGAGATGCATACCTTTTTATCGTGAACAAGACTTAGTATGTAGCGTGATGCCCCATGGAAACATATGTAGACCTTATCCTTGCTGCAGATGGTGAAAAAGCGTCGGTCGTCCACGATAAGCTTATAAAGTTAGGACTGAAACCTACGATTGGCGATCATGATTTTTTTTATACCTGGAAAGGTATCGTCACCATCGAGGAAGAGTTGGCGTTTATTAATCGCATTCAAGATAGCTTAAAAGGAACGGGAGTAATGCTAAAGTTTTGTAGCGTGAGATAACAACAGGGGGCATTACAAAGTATCCATGCAAAGGTATATAAAGGATAGACGCAGTAAGGTATTTCCGATAAGAAAATAAAGATCAGTGTTTTGAGTATCCCTTGTGGGATTAAATGAACATCTTGTTTTTTATCAGTATATGCAAAGAATTATGGAGTTATTTAATGGCTCGAAGAAGAAAGAACACAGCGAGACAACAACTACAACCAAAAAATGTTATGAGATGTAAGATACATATGAAACCAGTATTTGAGCATGAAACATGCTCAGACTTTACAACAGGAAGGGATAAAGAAAGCACTACAATTTGTAAGAATTGCCAACATTCTTTTTAATAAAATAAGTAAAAACAACCACATTTTTACATTAGAGGTGAATCAACAATGAAAGGATTTGTGAAATGGTACAATGTTCCTCTAGGATATGGATTTATCCAAGGAGATGACGGCGTTGATGTGTTTGTACACAAAAGCGACGTTCCCTTCTGGACAATCTTTCTTACACCAGGGGATAAACTAGAGTACCAAAAAGAAGAGACGGAAAAAGGTCTCAAAGCAACGAATATAGAAATGCTATAATATGACAAATAGCGTTAGCTAATGATGTTAGCATTAATGGTTTTTTGTGATACTATCTTGCCGTTATAACATGCTTTTCATGTGCTGAACAGCTGCTTCAACGTCAGGAGCTTTGACAATATAAGAACCGGAAACAAACATATTTGCTCCGGCACGATACACTTGTTTGAGTGTATCTGGAGTGATGCCTCCATCAACCTCGATGTCTAATGCCGGTGCCTCTTTGCGTAACGCAGCTATTTTCTCCACCATCTCTGGTAAAAAGGGACTTCCATAAAAACCGGGATTTACGGTCATAATTAAGACTTGATCAATGTCATCAAGATGCGTCCTGATAGCATCAAGCGACGTTTCTGGGTTGAGTACAAACCCAACTTGCTTATCTTTTTGTCGTACTTGTTCGATAAGCGCTGCAGGATCCTGGACAGATTCGATATGGGCAAGAATGGTGTGTACTTTATTTGCATGATGTCGGATCCAAGACACCGGGTCTGCAATCATAAGATGAGCTTCGTATTCACATGATGCGGCTGGCAGCGTAAAATCAAAATCTATCGAGGTGTTGGGAACGAATTTTCCATCCATAATGTCAAGCTGGATAAGAGTGGAATACGGTGCGACTTTTGCAATTTTTTCGTCTAATTCAGATTGGGACTTTGCGATAATAGCAGGAATAATGGCTTGTGACCTCATTCTTTTTCACTATCCAAGAGCTTGCTCGTTTCAATTTTGTATTTTTTAAAATTCAAGCATATATTGTCTCCACTGACAAAACCTTCATGAAATCGCTTAATGATTTTAAATGCCTCTAAATAATCTTTTGCTAAAAATAAATGAGTGAGATCTTTCTTTGATATAAATTCTCGGCGGAGGGGATGCTTTTCAACCCAGTCTACAAACTCATTCCACATCCCTCCAAGGAGAATGATGGGGATATTGCAAATCTGTTTGACTTGTACCAACTGCCAGGTATACGCAAGTTCCAGTAAGGTTCCAATTCCTCCAGGTGCCACAACCACTGCATCAGACAATACCATGAATGTATCAAGACGGCCGGAAAAACGATCAAATTCCTTTTTAATATCTAAGTGTCTGTTGGGTTTTTGATCCAAGGGGATATTGATATTTAGGCCAATGGCATGTGCCTCCTCGGTGATTCTTCCATCTTTGTGCCCCATACAAGCAGCATGCATAATGCCTGGACCGCCACCGGTAACCACATCAATATTTTCTGCAGCGATTAAGCGAGCGAGCTTATACACTTCCCAGTAGGCTGGCTCGTTTTCTGTAATGCGAGCAGAACCGAAAATGGCTACGCGAAAATGCTTTTCATACAAATCGGTATCGGTGTGTTCCTCATCCATAGTATACTCTCATTTAGTTCCAGTATGTATTTTATGTTGCATGGCAGCAACAAAGGTACCATACAAGCCAACATCATAATTTACGACAATATAAATTGGAATGTCGTTCAATACATCTGATCGTTGATATGCACGCGTAAACTCATCAAGAAACTCATTTCCCATAAAAATTTCGGTATTTTTTGGGGCGATGCCTCCCGCAATATAGAATCCACCTGTCGGAAGACACTCCAAGGCAAAGTTTTTTGCACATCTGCCGTAAAATTTCGCGAAAAGCCGCATGGTTTCAGCACATGCCTTATCACTAGTTCGATAGGATGAAATAAGCGATGCCCGATCAGATGCTGATGCAATTTCTGCAGTATGCTCTGTATCTGGATACCTACCCCGTTCTTTAAGAAATAAATAAATGTGTTCAACTCCTCTACCTGACAGGATCTCTTCATAGACAACTGGCTCATCTGTGCCACGTTTTTGTTTTACAAAGTTGACAAGACGTTGTTCAAAATCGTTGTATACCGGAAAATCTCCATGGCCGCCTTCACTTGCAACGGGAATGTAGACTTTATTCTGGTTGTCATACGTAAGAATGCTTTTACCCAGACCTGTTCCTGCCCCAAGAACTGCTTTCGTCATTTTGAATGCATCAGCATTTGCTGTGGCTTTTACGGCAATAACATCGCTTGTATCAGAATGATCAAGAAAACGAAGGCCATATCCAACAGCTTGAAAATCATTGATAATAAACGCAGTACCAATCGGTGTTTCATTTAGTATATCTTGAACGTCGATATCCCATGCTACATTTGTCAAGTTTACAGACGTCTTTGAAGATGAAACCACACCTGCAGCCCCAATACATAGCGATGTAACATTAATCTGGTGCTCCTCTTTCGAATAAGAAAGCGTTTGTTGCACCGCAGGAGTGATCGAAGGTAACTGCTGTGTGTTAAACCGTAACGAAAAGAGTGGTTTTACTGACGTATCCGCAACACCAGCGATACCAACAGTAGCATTTGTCCCTCCAACATCAACACCCATAACGTAAGACGAAAACGTGCAATGTTTGGGTATTGATGTATATGTCTTGATATCATAGTCAAATGGTATCTCTATCACTCACCTAGTCGCATCTTCATAAAGAAAAAACGGTTCTTAAAGATATTTGTTTGAGAGATAAAATGTAGTGGCTTGTCTGCGTAATTCACTGAGGGCATTCCATGTAAAGAAATAAATAATAAGTAATTGTTTTCTCCACATTGCTAAAAGATGGATGTACTGCCGTTTGACCTCTGTTCTCTACATGAGATAGAGGGCAAATGCTTGATTGAGCTCATGAAGGTGAATCTGGTGAGAGATGTTCCAAAAATTGTAGAACAATTAAAAAAAGAAGACAAACTTGGTTTATTGGTGGAGAAAACGCAACATGTTCTTGAAACGTTTGAGAGACAAGACCATAGTTCGGATAAAGGTCATTCGGATAAAAGTGTTCGTTTTGTTGAAGAAAATATTATCGACAATCCTCTTTCTAAAAAGGAAAATATCGAACGTGACCTTTCAGAAACAGAAAAAGAAAATGAACGTTTAAGGAAGATGCTCAAAGAATCTAAAGAACGTTATGACTCACTAGCTGAATATTTTGAAACCATTTCAAATGCGGTTGTCACCCTTGGAAAGAGAGATTTATTCAGTGATGTCAGCGACATTATTTTTCAGCTATCGCCTTCAGGAAAGATAACATACATTAATTCTGCTGTCGAAGAAATTGCTGGGTACAGCACCTCAGAAATGATTGGATGCAATTGTTACAAATTGATAAGTAAAAAAGGCTGGAGCAAAGTTATAAAGAAATTATTTTCAAAAAAATCTAAGAAAAAATTAGCTGGCAGCATAACTAATTTCGAAACGGCCATTATTCATAAGAATGGTAGTTTGATACCTGTAGAGATTACAGGAAAGATTATTAAACAGGGTGAGGAAGTAATTGGGAGAAAAACAAAAATTCGTTTTCAGGGAAGTATCAGAGACGTAACAGAGAGGAAGCAAGCTGAAGAAGAACGGCGGAAACATGCAGAACGTCTTCGAAGTATGAATGAAGAATTAACCAAAACAAATGAAGAATTAACCAAAACACAACAGAAACTACATCTCCTCAATGAAGAACTTGAACAAAAAGTACAGGATCGAACAGCTGAGATTAACTCGTTATTAAAACGAAAAGACGAGTTTATTATCCAGTTAGGCCACGATTTGAAAAGCCCATTAACGCCGTTGATTGGACTATTGCCTATGGTAATGGAACGGGAGGACGATCCACAATTGTTAGAACTCCTCAACGTCATCAGTCGCAACATTCAATATATGCGCGATTTGGTAGTAAAAACATTGCAGCTTGAGCGTTTAAATTCGCCAACGACCTTGCCCAATATTGATATGGTGAACCTGCTTGAGATCGTTGATGATCTTGTACAAAATAAACAACTGGTCTTTGAACAAAAACATCTTGCAGTTGAGGTAAAGATTGATAAGAATGTGGTGGTACAAGCAGATCACATACAATTGAAGGAATTAGTTGATAATTTGCTAACCAACGCCGTTAAATTTACGCCCGATGGGGGCCACATTATTATTCACGCAAAGAATGGTAAGAAAGAGGCCGTGGTATCTGTTTCAGATACAGGTACCGGGATGACCAAAGAACAAATCAATCGCAGTTTTGAAACATTTTACAAGGTTGATCCAGCGAGACATGATCTTGAATCCAGTGGGCTTGGTCTCCCTATTTGTAAACGTATTGTGGAAAAGCATGGGGGGAAACTTTGGGCAGAAAGCGATGGTTTGGGAAAAGGGACAACATTCTACTTTACTCTTCCAAAGCAGTAAAAAGTGATGCATGTGAGAAGCTAAAGTACATGATTAGATGATAGTAGAGTGAGTTTTGTTATCTTCAAATATCGCTGACGTGAACGCAAAGTTAAGATATTCTAGCTGTTCATTTGGTTTTTTTATGGACTCTCCGCCAGAATACAAGACAAGAAACGGCTTGTCTCTGAAATAATTTTTTAATTTTTCTTGGACGTCGAACGCTTTGATCCCTAAAAATCCTTGCCGTACAACACATGAACTAAAAAATCCAAAAAGAGGTTGATCTATGGTTAGTACTTCATCAACTGACTCTACCATTTTTCCTCTCGATGTTGCAGCCATAGTAATATTCGTATTTTCAACTTTGTTCAAGAACCCCAGATAATCGCCAAGAATCATTCCAATACATCGCAATTTTGTTTTTCCATTTTTTTTGTAAGAAAAGGGGTATTTGAATGACGTTATTAACCATCGATCATCATGCAATTCTTCCTCTTCAGTCCAATTCATGATTCTTTGTAATTCTTTAAAAGCCGGTTTATTATTGATTGTTTTTACAATCCTACCATCTTTAGTGATATCTGTTATTTTGAATGTTTTATCAGGCAATTCCGTAGCACTACTCGAATAATCTAGACTAAAAGGAATGTCTGTTTCGATTGCAAGAGCTATAACTGTTTCCTTTACAACTTTTTTATTTAAGAATTGATAATTTGTTCCTAGCGTTAATCCATCCATCGTTGCTATATTTATTAAACCAAAGTCCGGCAAATAATGTGAAAAATCCTCTACTATTTCTTGGTCTGTACCAAACCCTTTTTGGAATACTTTCTGGGCAATTGAAGTCATAGGAAGCACTATATCTGCAAGTAGTTTAGATTTAATATTTGAAAAGTCTTCAATGCCAGGAATATTCATTGTGGTCGTAGGTGAAACAAACGTAAAAACTATCTTATTACCATACGTATGTTTTAGTTTTCGCTTTATCATGGCAGCGCATTTTTTTGCTGCTTTCTTTGGGTTTCGTTTAATGTTTTCTCCAATACCATAGGCTACATTCATGTTTGGATAGGCCAGTGTCAAAGCAGTTACCCCTTTTGCATAGACCCCTTTTTTCGTCATAAAACCTGATACTTCTCCTCCGAGAAGTAACGTCCCTTTTGGTAAAACTTCCCACACGCCTTTCAAAAGTTCTTTAAAACCTCCAAGATGGTTATAATGAGCAGTTGCGAATAAGAGAACGACATCAGGTTTTGCTTGTAGGTCTTTCAATGCTTCTTCAGCAGCTTCTTTTCCTGCTTTCCTCGCCTCGTCACCTTTTGAAGCACCCATTCCAACTTTAAATTGTGTGTTTTTTTCCATCCCAACAAGAACAATGAATTACGTTTTAAAAGATAAGCTTTGTCTTTCCTAAAAGACAGGCCATTCTCAGATGTAATGCAAGTTGTTTACCAAATCATTTTAATTTACCGATCGATATTGTTATTTTATGGGAGACCTCAGATGTTCTCTTCCCCGGTACTTTGCCATCCTTGAAGGAGAACAAGCAGCGCATTATCTCAATTGTAAGTATATTCCTGTCACGTATGACTCCTCAACATCAACAGAAAAACTATGGAAGGTACATGATGCAGCAATAACAACTATGGACTTATCTGATGAACTTCCATCACAATCCCTTCTCGATCTGAAAATTGAACTCGCTCACCGAATATTCCAAAACTGTCATTTCTGCGAACGGCGATGTGCTGTTGATCGTCGGACAGCAAAAGGAACATGTCATGTACAACAATCATTGATAGCCTCTGAATTTCTTCATATCGGTGAAGAACGTGTACTCATCCCCTCAGATACTATCTTCTTTTCTGGCTGTACCTTTCAATGTGTTTTTTGCCAAAATTGGAAAATTAGTCAACAAATTTGTGGCAAATATACAGAGCCAGCAACACTCGCAACCATGATCGATAAACGTAAGCACCAGGGATCACTAAACGTAAACTGGGTAGGCGGAGATCCCACACCAAACCTTGTGTATATTTTGGAGGCATTGAAGCATTGTACTGCTAATCTTCCACAGATCTGGAATTCGAACATGTATTGTTCGCAAGAAACCATGAAACTCCTCAACGGCATTATTGACGTGTATCTTACTGATTTTAAATATGGGAATGATGAATGTGCTCAACGACTTTCTAAGGTAAATGACTATATGTCGATCGTGCAACGAAACCATAGGATAGCATACCACACCGCAGAAATGATCATCCGACATCTCGTCATGCCCAATCACATTACATGTTGTTCAAAACCTATCCTCAAATGGATTTCTAAAAATGTTGCTGATGCCCCTGTGAATATCATGGCGCAGTATCGGCCAGAATATCAAGCAAAGGACTACAAAGATATTGATCGACCTGTTTCCCTAGAAGAAATTTCGGCGATAAAACAATATGCAAATACTATAGAACTCCATGGACTCTGAGTAGTGCTAGACCGTAAGCGTTTTTTCTTCAACAATAGTTGCCCTACCGCCCACTTTAACCACATTGTTAGTAAGTTCAACAGTTACTCGCCCTGGTCTTCCCATACTATCTCCTTGTTCACATATCAAGTGCCCAGTTGAAACCAGATTGTGTTTCAAAAGGTAGCTGCATACTGCCCCATTTGCCGTACCAGTAACAGGATCTTCGTAGATTCCATAAGGTGGTGCAAAATTTCGTGCATGATATATCGACGATGGTTCGATCGTATCAAATGTAAAAACATGGAAACTACCAACCCCAAATTTCTGACACAAAGAATTGACTTTAGAAAAATCTGGCTTCATCGTCTTTAAAATATCAAATGATTGTACGCAAAGGGGGAGTGTAAACAATCCTGTAGAAACTATTTGATGCGGAAGAGATGTATCAATATCATGATCATGAATGCCCAGGGCATAAGATATCTTTTGTATATCTAATTGTATATTTTTATATATGCTTTTTTTCTGTGTCATCATAACTTTGTCTACATTTCCGTCATCTGAAAAGGCGATATCAACAGGAAAGATTCCTGCCTTTGTCTCTTGCGTTACTGTTAATCTTTTTCTTTTTTGAAACAACCCTTCCTGCGCCATCGTAAAAAACGTTGCAATGGTCGCATGGCCACACAAGTCTACCTCGACAGATGGGGAAAAAAACAGAACTTTAAAATCAGCTTTCGCACTAGGATAAACGAATGCAGTCTCTGAAACAGCTAAAGCTTGTGAAACACTCATCATTTGTTCTGCTGTAATCACTGGTGCATTTAGCACAACACCTGCAGGATTTCCTCCGTCAGAAGTCGTGGCAAAGGCATGAACACGTTTCACAGGAATATTCATCGAATCACCGTCGATGATTCCATTCTCTTGCTGAAAAACAGTCCTTTTCAAATTTTTTTGCTAACGAAATTTCTTCTTGAAGCAATGATCCTTCTACCAATTTGATAGAAAACTCTTCTTCAAATCCCCTCTTCATTGCCTGGGCAGTCTTTTCAAAAGGTGGTTCGCTTCCTAGTAGATGGCGAAGAGATGTTACTCGCTGTTTGACATCCGCAATCATCTTATCCTTAATTTTCTCATTGGGAACCCGCAACAGCGAAAACATTTTATCGACATCGACATCAAGAATGATAGTGCCATGCTGTAGCACCGTCTTTGCTTTTCGTGTTTGTGCATTCCCAGAAATTTTTTTCCCCCCAGATACAATGTCGTTAATCGGCATATATGTGCTTGCGATCTCCAGATGCGATAACCCCTTTACGAGAGCTCCACAGATTCTACCATAACTCTCCATAATGTTTTTTGGTATCTGCGGATGGGATTCAGGTATGACAATACTATATGTCAATTCCTTTTCATGAAAAACGGCACCACCGCCAGTAATCCGCCGGACATATTCTACTCCATATTTTTGACAATGATCTAAATCGACTTCTTCAGTGAGGCTTTGAAAATATCCTATAGAGATTGCAGGTGGCTGCCATCCGTAAAATCGTACTGTAGGCGGGACCTCTCCTTCACTATTGGCAACAAGAATGGCGCGATCGATAGCCATATTCATAGCCGCGGTATGATCGCCCGTCTTGAGTAATCGCCATTGTTCGGTCATGTAACACACCTCATGATGCCCTCTGTTAACCCCTCTGCATCTACACCAATAAATTCGATGTGATGTTCATTGATTACTCGTTCTATCGTTTGCAGCAGATGGTCTTTTGTCAGTGTGGTCTGTCGTACAGCATCTTCTATAAGCTCAATGGCTTCTTCAGGATATGCAAAAAAATCTCCCGTAATCTGAATATCAGTAACGACATGTTTGATTTCGTCATAATGCAATGAAATTTTTAACAGCTTTCCGTTTGGAACTTTATACACTGATTTTGCTTGCATACTCAACACAGAATACCGTATAGTATTTTAAATATCTTCTAGTCATTGAGAAAGTGCGCGTTCTGCATGATACGAGCTTCGTACTAATGGTCCAGATTCCACATGCGAGAATCCCATATCTAAAGCGCTCTCCTTCAGCATATCAAATTCTGCAGGCGCATAATACTTTTTTATGGGAGCATGTTTCTTTGAGGGTTGTAGATATTGGCCGATAGTTAAAAAATCAACACCAACAGCACAAAGATCGCGCATCGTTTGTTGTATCTGCATATCGTTTTCTCCAAGGCCAACCATAAATCCTGATTTAGTTTTCACTTGGCCATCAAAGAGTTTTATCGATCGAAGAACATCTAGACTCATCTGATAATTTCCTTCAGGACGAATAGACGGAAAAAGTGATTCCACCACCTCAATATTATGATTGATAACTGCAGGATGTGATGCAATAACCGTCCGCAATGCCTCTTTGTTTCCTTGAAAATCAGGGATTAATACTTCAACTGTGCATTCTGGGTTTCTTGTCTTAATCTCAGTAACAGTTTTCGCAAACATCTGTGCCCCGCCATCAGAAAGATCATCTCTGGTAACTGAAGTAACAACAACATAGGACAACCCAAGCTGATGAACACTCTCTGCAACGTCATCGGGCTCATTTTGATTAAGGGGCAAGGGCTGTCCGTGGTGTACATAGCAATATCGGCAGTTTCTGGTGCAGGTATCTCCTAGAATCAAGAACACCGCAGTACCATTTCCAAAGCATTCAGCAATGTTTGGACATTTTGCCTCTTCGCATATCGTATGTAGTTTTGCTTCTCGGAGGAGTGATTTCATTTGAACGTAGGTTTCTCCGCCACCAATACGAACTTTGAGCCAGTCAGGATGTCGTCTCATGCTGTAATACTAAATAGAAAGTTATTTTTTATTTTTGTCGCAAGAAAAAAGAGAATATAACTATTCCTTTGAAAACGATTACACGCCCATCGTCACTCGCAACAAATCACGTAATCCTGGTGAAAACCCAAGAATTAAAATACCTATTTTTAGTAAATTGACTAATCGCATATGCTGCTGAAGTTCCTTTCTGCATAGTACATCAAACACATAGATGACCACAATAATCAACACAAACTTCATAATGGGAAATAATGGAGGCCAAACCTCCATTAAAAAATTAGAGGCGGGGTGTTTCTCTACATACTTAATAATATTCATATTGAGAGGATCATAGATACTCACATAGCTAGCAATACCATCAATCATATGACCTGCAATCATGGCAAGATTTAATGGCTGTTTATACGCTGCAAGACTGCTGTACTTCTTGTATTTCTGGGCAATAAGATAAACTCCTACAACGATAAGGGATACTAATCCAAGGACAAGAGCAAACACATCGAACCGAACGCCATAAGACCGTGCCCATTGTTCACCTGCAATCCATCGTGCAATGAGATATACTGAAGGCAATAAACAGAGAAGTCCTCCTGAAAAAATCACGGTATTTATTGTAAGAGTTTGATGTTTAAACCAAACATATAGAACAGGGACAAGAGAAAAGACGGACAACAAGAAAAAGATCAAAGGATGTATGATATAAAGCCCATAAGGAACTCCCAAGAACCACGCCAGGGCATAACACACATCAATGGTACCAAATAACGCACAAAGACAATATAAGGATACCTTTGGTGATTTTTTTATTGATGCTTTCTGTAGATAGTACCCTATAAGCAAAAATCCAAGGGCATACACGGCGATTTGAAGATAGATTAAGGGAGAAATAAACCAATAAACGAGTGGTTCTTGAAAATACTGGGCATCTTCAAGAACTCGCATTGCTGGACCGAAAATAATGTACGGGAGAAGGGCAAGACAAAATTTCCAATCAATCACAATCTTAAGTTTCTTCAGAAGTTCATAAATGACAAAAAGAGCGGCAACAAGAATAACACCATAGGTGAGTTCGGAAACAAGTGTGTACCCTTCTTCTGCCACCACGCCGTGAAACATAGCAGGTTCTCCGGCAGCATCGGCAACAACAGGGCCCCAGTAGTACTTCCAGATGAAATGATCATATACAACAGTTGGTGCCATAAGATAACCAATAAAAAGAGAGGCAGTAACAAGCACCACTATCAAAAGGCCAATGAGTAAGCCGTGTTTTCGAAATCTCTCCATACTTTTCATGTGTTGCATTCCTGAAAGGAAAAAATAATATATTAAACCCTTGGTTTACCTGTCTGGCATGACACGATTTATAAAGTCAAAAACGATGGTTTTTCCGCGAGAAATTATTGTTGGTCACAAAACGACAGCGCAAATTGGTGAGCTGTGCGATCGCATTGGGAGGGGGCACAACGTATTAATTGTTGAAGACAAAAGAACCAAGAAATTATCTGGAGATGACATTAGAAAGACTCTGACCAAGTCAAACTATACTGTAAAAGAAAAATTAGTCTCGGCACCAACCGTAAACGAAGTGAATGATGTTATCAAGTTTGCAAAAAAAAGCGATATTGAGCTCTTGCTAGGGGTTGGTGGTGGAAGCGTTATCGATATCACAAAGCTGGCAGCATTTGATTTAAATAAACCATTCATTAGTGTCCCAACCTGTGCATCACACGATGGTATTGCATCTCCTCGAGCGGCATTGAAACATCGGAAAGGATCGATCTCAAAAACAGCAGTATCACCGTTAGCTATCCTTGCAGATACTTGTGTCATCTATAAAGCTCCTTATCGAATGCTTTCCTCCGGTTGTGCCGATGTTATTTCAAATATCTCTGCAGTCATGGATTGGGAGCTTGCTCATCGGCTGAAGAATGAGGAATTCAGCAGCCATGCAGCAGTACTTGCCAAAACAGCAGCCGAACTACTAATTGATCATGCCGATGAAATCAGACCCGATACTGAGGAATCAGCATGGCTGGCAGTAAAAGCAATGATTGTCTCGGGTGTAGCGATGAGTGTGGCTGGTAATACCAGACCAGCTTCAGGGTCAGAACACATGTTCTCCCATATGCTCGATCATCTTGGACCCGGCATTATGCTAAAAGGAAGACAAAGGAAGCAACCCCTCCACGGGGAGCAATGTGGTGTTGGTGCCATTATGATGACATACCTCCATGGTGGAAATTGGGAAGAAATACAAAATGCATTAAAGAAGATAGGAGCGCCTACTACTTCAGAAGAATTGGGGATTTCAAAGAAAAAAATCGTTGAAGCATTAGTTCGTGCCCAAGAAATCCGACCAGAGCGATATACCATCCTTGGCGAGCAAGGCCTCACAGAAGAAGCAGCATGGAAGTTGGCAAGGACAACGGGGGTAATTTAATCCATGGCATTGGTAACATTAATTGGAGAAAAATTGGCAAAAGAAGGGGGCGAGTTTGTTTATTTGGGACCAAACAACGATTGTCGTCACTGTAAACTTAAAACGGTTTGTTTTAATCTTAAACTAGGAAGGCACTATAAAATTACTACGGTCCGAGAGAAACGTCACAGTTGCACTATCCACGAAGGAGAAGCAGCCGTTGTCGAAGTGCAAGAACTACCGATTCTTGCAGCAGTTGATAAAAAACTCTCCGAAGGATATAGTTCAAAAATTGAAAAACAAGAGTGCGGAAACATAGGTTGTGAATATTATGATCTCTGTTGTACTATCACACTTCAAAAAGACAAGACCTACACCATCAAAAAAATATATGAATCTATTAATTGCCCTATTGGTCGTGAATTACAAAAAGCAGAGCTTACCGATTAATGACAAATAACATTAAAAATCAATCCGTTTTTATCTCCCACAATAGTCTCCCATCGTTCTGTATTTTTGGCAGTGACACTGTGCGCAAAATCACTTACTTGGGCAACTCCAATACATAGTACTGACGTACCGGAAATGCCACAATTCCACGCTTCGCCAATTATTTTAATTTCCTCGGCAGGTGTTGTTGAGGTATCATTTCCACAATACCTGACATATATAGTCTGGTGGCTGTTATTAAGGAGACGTTCGCCAGTTTCTTCAGAGGCTTGATCAATGATAATGCCCTTTTCTGCCTGCTGTTGAATCGTATTAATCATCTGGTTTCGGAGTTCTTGTTCATTCATCATTACTGGTGTCGTCATGGTTGTTACAGTAAGTGATGCAGGATATGAGTCATCAATCTCATAGGTAAAACTGACCCATTGTTCCAATCCGAAGAGTCGGGTTTCAGCGACACGTTCTAGAAGATTTTCGCCCCAGCCGCCAACTAACACATCGTCAGCAACATAAGCAGCAGTTAACTGTCTCCCTGAAAATAAGGTGGCAACCATAACAACAACTAAGACAAAAACAGCAAGGACCGCATACCATCTAGTCCCTCCATGATCGCTTGTCCACACCACACATCTGCATTATCTCAGAGCTACTTTAAGCTAACGAAAAAGAGAAGCGAGGCAAAATACATTTACAAAGAAGTAATATGTTTTGCAATTTCTTCCCGTTTTTCTTTCTCATTGGGAAGGGCAATCGAGGAACGCCAGCGTTTTGTTTCGTCTGGAAGGTAATACCCTCGCGAAATGGCAATAAATTCATTTTCCCCCGAAGGAGTAATAACCTTTCGTCGTGAGATTTCAATAAAGCTGTTTTTACCGAATTTTACCTCTTTAGACTTCAACGTCTCAAACTCAACCATGTGTTTCGTTCCTCCGTGTTGACTTCACGTAGTATCTACTATATTATTAATAAATATTATGTACTTATATGATGTTCTTTTGTACTATTGTATCCCTGCGTTACTTTTTAATTCCTGCTTCTTTTCGCAACAACGCCACTTTATCGGTCTTTTCCCACGTAAAGTCTGGGTCATTTCTTCCAAAATGACCATATGCTGCTGTTTTCTTAAAAATGGGTCGTCGAAGATCTAGAACTTTGATAATATCGCTTGGTTTAGTAGGAAAAAATTCGTACGCTAGGTTCTCAATGCTATCGATAGGAATCTTGTTGGTACCAAAACAATCAATATTGATAGAAACAGGCTCTGCAACACCAATGGCATATGCAAATTGAATTTCACATTTTTCTGCAAGTCCTGCAGCTACAATATTTTTGGCAATGTATCGGGTAGCATATGCGGCACTCCGGTCGACCTTTGTTGGGTCTTTTCCTGAGAACGCGCCTCCGCCATGTCGGCCGATTCCCCCATAGGTATCAACAATAATTTTTCTTCCGGTAAGACCTGCATCAGCATAAGGGCCCCCGCGAACAAAGGCACCTGTTGGGTTTACCAAGAATCTGGTATCTTTATCAATCCATTCTTTACAGATTGGTGTAATGATCTTTTCAACCACATCTTTTTTAATTCTCTCATGTGCAATAGCACCATCGTGTTGGGTAGAAACGACAATAGTATCAGCACGCACTGGTTTCCCTTGCTCATTATATTCGATAGACACCTGAGATTTCCCATCAGGTCGCAGGTATGCTATCTCCCCTTTCTTTCGTGTTTCAGAAAGTTTCATAGCCAGTTCATGAGCAAGGGCAATAGGTAATGGCATGAATTCTTTTGTTTCATTACAGGCATATCCATACATCATGCCCTGGTCACCTGCACCTTGCCCTCTGTGCAAACCCTTTCCTTTAGAAACTCCTTGAGAAATGTCAGGGCTTTGTTCAGTAATTTGCACCCATACGGAGCATGTTTCCCACTCAATACCATATTCTGATTTTGTATACCCAATATTTTTTATGGTATCTCGAACAACTCGTGGTATGTCAATATATGCATTCGTCGTCATTTCACCAAAGACCATGACGCCTCCGTTCTTTGTTCCGGTTTCAATAGCAACTCGGGACGAAGGGTCCTGTCGCAAGGCTTCATCAAGAATGGCATCAGAGATAAGATCACACATCTTATCAGGATGGCCTTCAGTTACTGATTCTGAGCTAACAATCTTCTTTGAAGACATATGACCACCTATAACGCTGAGTTTTTACCTCCCAGGTATGTGAAAAACAAGAATGACAGAACCTAGTTATTAATGTTTTTAAAATAAAAGAAGAGGCGGGGGTTATTCGTTGATTTTTCGTGACCACAACTCTTGATCTTCAAGATCATAGATGCTTTCGTCTGAAATGTCGATTACAGGCTGTCGCTTATCAGTAAACATACCGCCTCGGACACGTTTGTTCTCATCTTTAGCATATTGAAGGATGATATTTTTCTTTAGTACCCAATAATGAGTACGCCACTCGCGTCCGTCGTAGAGTGTAGTTTCTTCTCGTTCGGTGGTAAGCATGCCTTCTTCTTCAAGGATATAGAAGAGTTGTCGATCTTCAGGATCTAATACATTATCAATAACGCGATTATCGTACCCAAAAATATCTAAAACAAATCCTGCATCTCGTCGTGCTTCTTCAATATCTATGCCAACGCGATTTGCTATCGCTTTTGACAAATCACCCAGTGTTATAATATTCATAATAACGAAACCTCTTCTTGCTATTAATCTAAACGTTTTGTAGTAATATAGTGTGTCATTTCTTATATAAATACCTTTCCATATTTGTGATGGTATGTGATGGCAAAAACACTAAAAAATCCAAAACTAGGAGAAAATGACACAACATTTATATAGGGGACAACAGTAAACCATATCAGATGACTCAAGAAAACCTCACAAAAAAAGTACCGGGAGAATGGCTCTTGCTCTTCAACGATGAAATTGTTGATCATAGCAGTAGCGTTGAAGAAATTCTCAAGATAGCTGAAGAAAAATACCCTGCAGAAAAATTTCCTCAGGATGAAATAAAAATATCAAAAGTATTATCTGACCATATCAGTTTACGCTAAGCACATGTCAAGTTCACCGTTAATTTTTCATTATTTTCACTATCCTATAGTTCCCGTAAAGTTCTATTACAAGGATAAAAAAACACCACTTATTGACGCGTTGCTTGACTCTGGTGGCGATTTTATAGTTATTCCTATGCCCATTGCACGGTATCTTGGCCTTCGATTGAAAAAAGCAGGATCGGTCGATACTGCTGGTGGTGCAACCACGCTCTTTAAAGCAACGACAAGCATGATTATCGGTAAAGGAAAAAAAACAGCCACCTACAACAACATACAAATTCATGTATCTGCAAGGAATGATATCCCTGTGCTTTTAGGAAGGCATCCTATTTTTGAAGATTACGAAATCACTTTTAAGAAATGTAGCGACCAGCTTATTTTAAAGTTAAATGCTAACGAGTAAAAAAACGTAAAAGTATTTATATAAGAAGTAATATAGCGGGTAGGCTATTTCACTATTAATCTTGGATAGTGTGAGATATATAAAAATAACAACTGTAAAGGTTGAGTCCCTGGCCTCTCAAGGGCCTGTAGCTCAGCTAGGTAGAGCATCTGGCTTTTAACCAGGTGGCCAAGGGTTCGAATCCCTTCAGGCCCGCCTCAATCACCAAGGCACTAGGAGGAAAAACCTCGCAATGGCAGCAGAAAGCAAGAAATTTGATATCATGGGCCATAAATTGGTCCCACTTCATGTCGTCATTTCTGAGAAAGAAAAAGAGTGGCTTTTTAAGAAATACAATATCACTGCTGATCAGCTACCAAAACTTCTGAATACCGATCCGGTGGCTGCGTATATTGGGGCAAAACCGGGACAAATTGTAAAAGTTGTTAGAAAAAGTCATACAGCCGCGGAAACAACCGCATATCGATTGGTAGTGGAAAGTAGTTGATACTGGGTGTAGGATATGAAGAAACTTGTTGATGCTTTTTACCAAGAGCGTAGTATAGTAAACCATCAGATTGCGTCATATAACGATTTTTTAGAACGGCGATTACAAAGTATTGTCGACAGTACTATTATTGGTCAAGAGGAGGAGATGGAACGAGGGTTTATTTATCCTGAAATCGAGGGGTATAAAATAAAATTTGGTAAAATTACTGTAGGTAAGCCCGAAGTAAAAGAAGCTGACGGGACCGTTCGGGATCTTACGCCTATGGAAGCGCGATTACGAGATCTTACCTATGAAGCACCCATCATGTTAGAGTTTATTCCTGTAAAAGATGACGTCGAATACGAACCTGAGGAAGTTAGAGTTGGTGAACTTCCTATCATGATTAAATCAAAAGCAGGCAATCTTGCAAAACGTTCAATTGAAGAACGAAAAGGACACGAACTTTCAGTAGAAGAATACAAAATAGAGCTCCAGAAGATGCAGGAAGATCCACTAGATCCAGGTGGCTATTTTATCAGCAACGGAACAGAGCGTGTGTTGATCACCGTTGAAGATTTAGCACCAAACCGAGTGCTTGTGGAAAAAAGCAGTCGATATGGACGCGATGTTGAGGTTGCTAAAGTATTTTCTCAGAGAGAGGGATATCGGGCGTTAACTGTCGTCGAAAAGAAAAAAGACGGCATGCTCATGGTATCGTTGCCAACTACGTATGGACAAATCCCATTAATGATTCTCTTGCGAGCGCTAGGGATGGAAAACGACGAAGAAATTGTTGACGTTATTAGTGTCGACCCAAAAATGGAGCCGTATGTGCTCGCAAACATCGAAGAGTGCGCCAATGAATATGGCATCACTACGCAAGAAGAGGCCGTTGCCTACTTAGGGAAGAAATTTGCGGGCGGTCAAGCAAAAGAATATCGTATCAAGAGAGTAGAAACGTTAATGGACAAAAATCTTCTTCCCCACCTTGGAAATGAACCGGCCGATCGGTTGACCAAAGCAATTTTTATGGCTCGTATGGGCATGGCAGTCCTTGAATTAGCTTTAGGTAAGCGAGAAGAGGATGACAAAGACCATTACGCAAACAAGCGTCTCAAACTCGCAGGAGATTTGATGGAGGATCTGTTCCGTGTCGCCTTTACCGCATTATGTAAAGATTTAAAATATCAAATCGAACGAATTCATGCAAAAGGAAAAGAAATTAAAATTTCCTCATCACTTCGCTCTGATGTCCTGTCTCAGCGCATTCACCATGCACTTGCTACCGGCAACTGGGTCGGAGGAAGGGCGGGAATTTCACAGTTATTGGACAGGACAAGCAATTTGGCAGTGTTAAGTCATTTGCGAAGAGTAACTTCACCACTTACTCGATCACAACCTCATTTTGAAGCGAGAGATTTACATTCAACCCAATGGGGAAGACTTTGCCCCAATGAAACACCGGAGGGGCCCAATTGCGGTTTGGTAAAAAACCTTGCCTTAGCCGTCGAGATATCTGAAGGGTTTTCAGAAAAAGAAGTAGAAAGTATTTTGAAAGATCTTGGAATCAGAGATATTACCAAAAAATCGACAGGAACGCGAGTGTACCTCAATGGAGATTTAATCGGTATGCACTCTAATGGGGCAGAACTTGTACAAAAACTTAGAGAGCGACGACGAAAAGGGCTACTCAATAATGAAGTCAACATCGCATATTATGAAGAAGCAAACGACATCATCGTTAGTTGCGACTGTGGCAGATTACGACGACCTCTTGCGGTTGTCGAAAAAGGGAAATTGTTACTGACGAAAAAATATATGAGTGACCTTAAAGAGGGTAAGAAAAAATGGATCGATCTCGTTAACGAAGGCATTGTCGAATACATCGATGCAGAAGAGGAGGAAAACACCTTAATTGCCTTAAATGAGTCAGATATCACTCCTGATCACACGCATATGGAAATGGATCCCATGTGCATTCTAGGAATAGGATCCTCTCTTGTCCCTTACCCCGAACACAATTCATCCCCTCGTATCACTATGGGTGCAGGAATGGGTAAACAGTCTCTTGGATTTGGCGCAGCAAACTATCGAATTCGACCAGATACTCGGGGACATCTGTTACATTACCCACAAGCACCTCTCGTACAAACGCATCCAGTGAAATATATCAAATTTAGAGAGAGACCTGCAGGACAGAATTTTATTGTTGCTGTCGCGTCTTTTAAAGGATATAATATGGAAGATGCATTGGTCATGAGTAAAGCAAGTATTGAGAGGGGGATGTCACGTAGTAGCTTTTTTAGAACATATAGCAGCGAGGAAAAACGATATCCTGGCGGTCAAGAAGATCATTTTGAGATTCCCGATCCTGACTGTCGAGGCGTTCGCAGTGAAGAAGCGTACGTCAATTTAGGCGAGGACGGACTTATTTCACCAGAGTGCAGTGTAAGAGGCGGAGATGTATTAATAGGTAAGACTTCACCACCACGTTTCCTCGAAGAACCCACTGATTTTTTAACTCCTCAGAAGAGAAGGGAAACTGCCGTAACCGTACAACATGGGGAGGGGGGCATTGTTGATAAGGTCATGCTATCGGAATCAGTGAATGGCTCTCGTATGGTAAAAATCAAAGTAAGAGAACAAAGAATACCCGAGTATGGGGACAAGTTTGCAAGTAAGCATGGTCAGAAGGGGGTTATTGGACTTATTGTTCCCCAAGAGAACATGCCTTTTAATGAAAACGGCATTTCTCCAGACTTGATCATTAATCCTCATGCAATTCCTAGTAGAATGACTGTTGGTCATGTGTTAGAAATGATCGGAGGTAAAGTCGGTTCGATTGAAGGCCGATTTGTCGAAGGAACTGCCTTTAGTGGGGAATCTGAAGAAGCATTGCGAAAGGCACTTACTGAAAACGGATTCAGACATAATGGCAAAGAACTCCTCTATAATGGGGAAACAGGAAAAATATTGGAATGCGATATCTTTGTGGGTTGTATCTATTATCAGAAATTGCATCACATGGTCGCAGGAAAAATCCATGCGCGATCACGAGGGCCTGTCCAAATTCTGACTCGCCAACCAACTGAAGGAAGAGCGCGAGAAGGTGGTCTTCGGTTCGGTGAAATGGAGCGAGATTGTTTAATTGGTCATGGTGCATCAATGGTTATTAAAGATCGGCTTCTTGATGAATCTGACCTTACAGTGAAATATGTTTGTAATACTTGTGGTCACATTGCTATTCATGACCGACATGGAGGGCTTCGGTGTCCCGTGTGCGGTGACAAAGCAGATGTATATCCTGTTGAAATGAGCTATGCCTTTAAACTACTGATAGACGAACTCAAATCGTTGGTGATTGCACCGCGAATACAATTGGAGTCGTTGGTGTGAGGTGAATCAGATGGAACGATCACGGAGTATCACTAAAAAAATAGGGAGCATCTCTTTTTCCTTACTTTCACCAAATGAAATCAGAAAAATGAGTGCAACAAAAGTTATTACTGCAGATACGTATGATGATGATGGGTTTCCCATTGCCATGGGATTGATGGACCCGCGGTTGGGCGTCATTGAGCCGGGGTTGCGCTGTAAGACGTGTGGTCTTCGCGTTGGTAAAGACAAATGCCCTGGACATTTTGGTCATATTGATCTTGCGATGCCAGTTATTCACGTTGGTTTAGTAAAATCGATACGAAATTGTCTCCGATCTACCTGTCGAGAATGTGGACGACTGTTGCTCACTGACAAGCAAAAAGAAGACTATATGCAAGAACTGAAAAAATACGAACGAGAGGGGCGAGACAATACCTATCTGTTAAAGCAAGTTATTAAAGATGGTGAAAAAATTGAATCATGTCCACGATGTGGACGGGAAACAGGAAAAATTGAGTTAGATAAACCAACGTCGCTACGAGAGAATGGAAAGAAACTGACTCCCTCTGAAATAAGAGAATGGCTAGAAAAAATTCCAGATGATGATCTACCATTACTTGACATCAATAAAAAAGCAGCCCGACCAGAATGGATGGTACTAACAGTTTTACCAGTTCCGCCAGTAACTGTCCGTCCATCCGTGACGCTTGAATCAGGTGAGCGGTCGGAAGACGACTTGACGCACAAACTGGTTGATGTAATTCGGATTAATCAACGATTGCAAGAAAATAGAGATGCCGGTGCACCGCAATTGATTGTTGAAGACTTATGGGAATTGCTCCAATATCATATTACTACATATCTAGACAATCAAACGTCAGGTATCCCTCCTGCGCGCCATCGATCAGGGCGTCCATTAAAAACCCTTGCGCAACGACTAAAGGGAAAAGAAGGGCGATTTCGAAGTAACCTTTCTGGAAAACGAGTGAATTTCTCTGCTCGAACCGTTATTTCACCAGATCCTAACCTGAGTATCAATGAGATTGGCGTCCCCATTACTATTGCAAGAGAGCTGACCGTTCCTGTAAAAGTTACTGCGCACAATATTGACTGGTGTAAACAGCTCATCAGACAAAAAACCGAAACCAATGAAGAACATGAGCACAGCTATGTGCCAAGCGTCAATTATGTCATTAGAGAGCTTGAAGGGATGAAACAGCGAATAAAAGTTACCGAGAAAAATGCTGAAGAGGTTGCTGAAAAATTAGACCTTGGTGCCACGATAGAGCGGCAGTTAACAGAAGGAGATGTCACTCTTTTTAACCGACAACCATCACTTCACCGGATGTCTATGATGGCACATCGAGTAAAGATTGTTCCTTATAAAACGTTTAGATTTAATCTTAGTGTCTGCCCGCCATACAACGCTGATTTTGACGGGGATGAAATGAACCTTCATCTTATCCAAGGAGAAGAAGCGAAAGCAGAAGCGGAGATTCTTATGAAAGTGCAAGAAAACATCCTCTCTCCGCGATTTGGGGGTGCAATTATTGGTGGCATTCATGACCACATTTCTGGATGTTTTCTCTTAACCCACAAAGATAAAAAAGTATTAGTCGGAAATGCTTCTCACATCTTGGCAGCGGTAGGATATGAAGGGAAATTACCAGACACGATTACCGAACATGAAAAACACTATGTACGCGGTTGTGACATCTTTAGCACGTTGCTACCTACGGATCTTAACTTAGAATACAAGGCAAAAACGTGTTTTAATTGTGATACTTGTAAAGGAAAAGACTGTGAACACGATGCCTATGTTATTATCAAAAATGGTGTGTTGAAACAAGGAACCATTGACGAAAATAGTATTGGTGCTTTCAAAGGACAAATACTTGACCGCATTATTCGCGATCATGGAATGAATGGGGGAAGAGAATTTATCGACAAAGTAACTCGAATGGGCATTGCCGCTATTACGCTCTTTGGTTTTACTACAAGCATCGAGGATGAAGATATTCCTGAAGAAGCAAAACAGCAGATTCAGGAAGGTTTGGATAAGGCAATGAAAAAGATTGCTGGCCTAGTGAAGGCCTATGAAAGTGACGAACTTGAATCGCTCCCAGGAAGAAGTCTAGAAGAAACCCTAGAAATGGAGATTATGCGTGTTACTGGACGAGCAAGAGACATGGCAGGTGAAATTGCAGGAAGACACCTCGGGTTAAACAATAGCGCCGTCATCATGGCAAAGTCGGGAGCGCGTGGTTCTATGCTAAACCTATCTCAGATGTCTGGATGTGTTGGACAGCAAGCAGTTCGAGGTGAGCGTATCCATCGAGGATATCAATATCGAACATTGCCTCATTTCAAGAAGGGAGATCTGGGGGCAAGTGCCAAAGGATTTGTTGCTTCATCATATAAGAGTGGACTTTCGCCAACCGAGTACTTCTTCCATTCAATGGGGGGCCGAGAGGGTCTTGTCGATACTGCAGTTCGTACGTCTCGTTCAGGATATATGCAACGACGATTAATTAATGCACTAGAGGATCTCAAGGTAGAAAGTGATGGGACGGTGAGGCACTCAGGTGGACAAATTATCCAATTTATCTATGGTGAAGATGGTGTGGATCCAACTAGAAGTGTGGGCGGACAGGCAGTTGACGTGAATCGGATTATCACTGATGTCAAGGAGGAAATGTAATGGCAACAACGAAAAAATCACCAGCTACAACAAAAAAAGATGATAAAACAAAGGTGAAACCAACAGTACCAAAAGCAAAACCATCTACCCTCCCTCAAAAAAAGAGCACCTCTCCTAAAAAAACTATCACAAAAAAAACAGTCAGTAAACCAACGAAACCGACAAAAGCTACAAAGAAAGTAAGTAAAAAGGCAAAGGCGGAAAAGAAACCAGAAGAAGTCCAAAAAATGATACCCGTTCCTGAAGAAGAAAAAGAACCTGAAGAGCATAAAAAATTACGAGGGGAAATTCACAAGATGTTAGACACCTCGTTTCTTCCCCCTTCTGTCGCTAATGCTATCATTGTAAAGGTTGCCGGTGATAAGACACTACAACCCAAACTCAAAGAAATCATTAAGAGATCAGTAAGCGACTACAGAAAAAACCTTATCGATCCTTCAGAGGCATGTGGCATTGTTGGTGCCCAGAGTATCGGTGAACCTGGAACACAGATGACGATGAGAACGTTTCACTATGCAGGGGTTGCCGAAATCAACGTTACCTTAGGATTGCCTCGATTAATTGAAATTGTTGATGCCCGATCTGTTCCATCAACACCGATGATGAATATCTACCTACGGGACGAATATCAACTCAATCCCACTCTCGCAAAAGAAGTAGCAAATCAGATAGAAATTACCAGACTCAACGACATTGCCGATATTGAAGCAGATCTGACCAACCTTGTTCTCTACATCAATCCTGACATGAAAACCATGAAAAAGAAAGGATTTACTATGGAAGAGGTTGTTGAATGTATCAAAAAGGTCCGAGGTGTTGATGCTAAGATTGAAAAAGAAAAAATCAAGGTCTTAATGGATGATCCAAGCTATAAAAAACTGTTGGACGTCAATGAAACGCTAAAAGACTTAAAAATTAAAGGGATTGATGGCATTAAACGGATTATCATACGGAAAGAGACAGAAGGCTACGTCATTTACAGTGAAGGAAGCAACCTTGAAAAAGTATTAGACATTGAAGGAGTTGACCCCTATCGAACAACAACCAATGACATTCAAGCAGTTGGTCGCGTCTTAGGTATCGAAGCAGCAAGAAATATGATTGTTGAAGAAGCAGATAACACACTGTCAGAACAGGGATTAAATGTTGATCTACGACACATTATGCTTGTTGCAGATGTCATGACTGCCAACGGAACCATCAAAGCGATTGGTCGACACGGCGTCAGCGCACAGAAAGAATCAGTGTTGTCTCGGGCTGCATTTGAAATTACGGTTAATCATCTTCTGCAGGCAAGCAGGCGTGGTGAAACAGACAGACTTGATGGAGTCGCGGAGAATATTATCGTGGGACAACCTGTAAATCTGGGGACCGGTGCGGTCGAATTGGTTATGAAACGTAAAATTACAAAGAAGGGAAAATAACATGATTGATGTTGATAAAGTGTTGAAAAATACGATTAAAAAAGGTTCGGTAACAATAGGTACACGACAAACCAAAAAAGCCATAGATGAGGGGAAAGCAAAACTCGTAGTTGTCGCAAAAAATTGTCCTCACCTTGAGGATATTGCAAAACATTCTGAAAAGAAAAAAATACCAGTCTATACGTATATGTCAACTTCTATTGATTTAGGGTACACCTGTGGAAAAGCCTTTGCTGTTTCAGCCTTTGCCGTCATTGACGATGGCGGAGCGAACATCTTACAACTTACCAAGAAAAGGTAAAAAGACATGAGTGAAATTTTATTCTCAAATGAAATCATGCAGTATATCAACATGGCTTCAGGGATTCTTCAAGTGGACATTCTTGACTGTTTGCAAGCAGACAATCGGTTAATCTTTATTGTAAAAAAAGGTCAATTAGGTGCAGCAATAGGAAGCAAAGGCAAGAATCTAGAGAGATTACGTACCCTTTTTAAGAAACAGATTAAATTTGTTGAATTTGACGACGATAAGCAGCGTTTTGTTCACAATCTTTGTAAACCCTATAAAATCAAAACGGTTACCTTGGAAGGTAATGATGATGCACTTGTTGCAAAAATCACCGTAGAAACAAGTGATAAATCAAAACTTATTGGCAGGGATGGAAGAAATATCGACATTATCAGAACATTAGCGCAACGGCATCATGCCATTAAAGACGTTCAGATTAAATAGTTCAGAATATAAGAATTATTAAATAGGATTTTCCATTCAACAGTGGGGGTTACTTCTGAAAATCAGCAATCATCCTATTATCGATTTCACACCGCAAAAGAAACTTTCTTTTTATTTCAATGGAAAGAAGTTATCGGGATATCAAGGAGATACGATTGGTTCTGCACTCCATGCCGCAGGCATTACCACATTAACACGAAGCCTTCGATATGATCAGCCCCGAGGGTTTTTTTGCGGGATTGGAAAGTGTTCTTCTTGTTTAATGGCTGTGAATGGCATTCCTAATGTACGAACCTGTATTACTCCCTTAACAGAAGGCATTCATGTCAATACTCAAGAAAACCTCCCATCGCTTCCTACAGAGCCTTTTCAAGCAAGACCTCAAGAAACGATAGAAACCGACATCCTTGTCATTGGCGCAGGACCGGCAGGACTCTCTGCAAGTCTTGAAGCTGTACGACAGGGGGCAAAGGTTGTCCTCGTTGACGAAAATCAGCGTGTCGGCGGGCAACTCATTAAACAAACCCATAAATTTTTTGGTTCAAAGCAAGAACGCGCGGGTACTCGAGGCATTGACATTGCCCAAGAGTTGGAGCAGGATGCAAAACAACAACAAAAGAAAGAAAATCTTACAGTATTGCTTGAGTCGACAGTCATTGGATACTATGAAGGAACGCAAAAGAGGCATACCTTTGGCATTGCACAACGAGAAGAATACGCAAGTATGTTCACTGAGGTGAAATGTAAGGCAGCAATTTTTGCGTGCGGTGCTATGGAAAATATGCTTCTATTTCCGGGTAACGACCTTCCAGGAGTATACGGTGCAGGGGCAGTGCAGACGCTGATGAACGTCTACGGTGTTCAACCAGGTAAAAAAGTCCTCATGGTTGGTGCAGGAAACGTGGGTCTTATTGTTTCCTATCAACTCCTGCAGGCAGGCATTACAGTTGACCGGGTGGTGGAAGCAGCTCCCAATATCGGTGGATATCACGTTCATGCTGCAAAATTACGACGATGCGGTGTGCCCATTTACACATCCCATTCTATAAAAGAAGTCATCGGTAAGGAGAAAGTAGAAGGTGCAGTTGTTGTAAAACTTAACAAGAATTGGCAACCCATCAAAGGCTCGGAGGAAACCGTGAAATGCGATACCATTTGCCTTGCTGTTGGTCTTACCCCTTCAGCACGATTACTCTCTCAAGCAGGCGTCGATATGGACTTTGTACCGGAGGCAGGCGGATATGTTGCCCTCCACGATGAATGCATGCAAACAACCGTGAAGGGCATTTATGTTGCTGGTGATGCATCAGGCATTGAGGAAGCATCAACAGCTATGATTGAAGGGAAAATTGCAGGATTATCGGCAGCATTACTAATACAACAGAAGAAAGATAGGAAAAGAGTGAGGCGATATTCCGAAGAATTGCAACGCTTACGAGCAGGTCCTTTTGGTGAAAAACCACGAGTGGCAAAGCGTAAAATAGGTAAGTTATGGGAGGGCAGTCATGCATAAATACGAACAGACTGGCGTGCTATCTTCAAGAGATCTTATCTATCCTTCATTAAAACAATTGCAGAAAGGAGTCGCAATCATCGAATGTGTACAAGAAATACCCTGCAATCCTTGTGTTGACTCTTGTCCAGTTCATGCCATCTCCATGAAAGACATTAACGCACCTCCTGTTTGTGACTATGATGCTTGTATTGCTTGTGGGAAATGTGTCGGCATTTGTCCAGGACTAGCCATCTTTGTAGTAAAGCTCAAGGACGACAAGGCACATATTACCGTACCTTATGAATTTTTACCGGTTCCCGCTGTTGGAGATGTCGTTGATGCGCTTGATCGGGAGGGGAAAAAGCGAGATAAAGCACTAGTCAAGAACGTTGTAAAAAAAGGAAAAACCATGGTGGTAACTATTGAAGTAGAACAACCACTTGCTATGGAAATTAGAAACATACGGGTTAACGCATGAAAAAACGAACGATTGTCTGTCGGTGTGAGGATCTCTCAGAAGAAGAGGTCATTACCGCCATTGATGAAGGATATACCGATATTGAAGAGTTGCGAAAACGATTACGTATTGGTATGGGGCCTTGCCAGGGGAGAGTATGTATTCAACTTGTCATGAAGATTCTGGAAAAGAAAACCGGAAAAAAGGTAACGATGCTCCCTACTGCACGGCCGCCAACCGTTCCTGTTTCATTAGGAACACTTGCCGAGGATGAACATGAAACGTAAGGCAGATGTTGTTATCATTGGCGGCGGAATAAACGGCTGTGCGTTGGCCTATCTACTCGCAAAAAAAGGAATCAATGTCGTTGTGGTTGAACAAGAGTATCTTTCATCGGGTGCAACAGGAGCATGCGGTGCAGGCATTCGTCAACAGTGGTCTACCAAAGAAAACACGGAACTTGCCATTAAAAGCGTGAAGATTTTTGAGAAACTGAGTAAAGAATTAGGAGAAAATATTGAATTTCGCCAAGGAGGCTATCTCATTGCTATCCATGATGACAAGGACATGGAGCAGGCAACAAAGAACGTTGCGATGCAACGCTCACTTGGTCTAACCGTTGACATTGTTCCTCCCGAGAAAATACCCGACATTGTTCCTATCCTTGATGCACAAGGTATGCGTGCTATCGGTGCAACCTTTTGTCCTACTGACGGCCATGCAAACCCCTTCAAAACAACCTTTGCTTATGCGCGCGCTGCACAACGACATGGCGCGACTATCTACACTCATACTAAAGCAACAGGCATTATACTCAAAAACCGTAAGGTCAGTGGCGTTCAAACAGAGAAAGGAATCATTACCACACCAACGGTTGTAAATGCGGCAGGGGTGCAGTCAACAGACGTTGCCAAGATGGCAGATATCTCTCTTCCCAATGTACCTCTGCGAAAGGAAATCATGGTCACCGAGCGCTTTGAGCCATTATTTGAAGCCATGGTCATTTCATTTAAGGATGGCATTTACTTCAGTCAACAACCAGAAGGGCATATCGTTGGCGGCATTCCCATTCCTGACCAACAAAGCGGGTACAAAACGCTCCCAACGGTTTCGTTTGTCCGTCACATGGCATCAACACTCACCAGATACGCACCACGTCTGAAGCATATCAATATGTTGCGGCATTGGACAGGATTTTATGATGTTACTCCCGATTCTCGTCCGATCTTAGGTGAAGATCATACAATTCGTGGCTTTATTCACTGTTATGGGTTCAGTGGACATGGATTCATGCTTTCTCCCATGGTAACAACCCTCCTTGCGGAGTATATTGCTGAGGGGAAAGCCTCTCTCATGCTTACCACTCTTCATCTCGATAGATTTAAAGGAAAAAAAATAGAGCAGGAAACGTCTGTTGTTGGGTAAATCAAGGCAGTAACCCTAATAAATGTTACACTCTTTCTCTTCCTGTCGATTTCATGGATTACAAACGTATCGGATTTAAAGCAGGATTGGAGATTCATCAACAACTTGATACCCATAAATTATTTTGTCACTGTCAGTCAGTCATTACTGAAGATATCGATTACTCCTTTGAGCGATTGCTACGGCCGACACAAAGTGAAATGGGTGATGTTGATCGTGCTGCTTTGGAAGAGGCGAAAAAAAAGAAGCGTTTTTTGTATACAGCCTCGGATGAATCCACCTGTCTTGTTGAAGCAGATGAAGAGCCACCCCATAATGCCAATGACGAAGCAATTGATCTTTGCCTTACGATGGCATCGCTTATGAATGCAACTGCGGTTGATGAAATTCATTTTATGAGAAAGATTGTGATTGACGGTTCTAACACCAGTGGATTTCAACGTACTGCACTCATTGCCACTGAGGGGCGTATCGACAATGTCTCCATTCAAACGATCGCTCTCGAAGAAGATGCGGCACGGAAGCTTGAAGAACGAGGGAAACTGGTAAATTATGGATTGGATAGATTAGGCATTCCCCTCATCGAAATTGCAACAGGTGCCGATATTACCTCTCCACAGCATGCACGAGAGGTTGCCGAGCGTATTGGTTTGTTGCTTCGCGCAACAGGAAAGGTAAAACGAGGACTAGGTACCATTCGTCAGGACATCAATGTCTCGGTTTCCGGAGGATCACGGGTTGAAATCAAAGGAGTGCAATCCTTAAGTTCGATCACCAACGTGGCAGAAAACGAGGCGAAGCGACAGTTGGGGCTTATTGCTCTTGCAGATACGCTAAAAAAAAGAGTTAAACCAGAAGATTTGGCAATCATGTCTATACAAGATGTCACGTCCCTTCTCAACCAGTTTAATTCAAAGATTGTTACAACGCTCTTGAAAGAAGGATGTGCAAAAGCATGTGTTCTTCCTGGATTTCAGGGGCTATTGAAGCAGTCCGACACGAGATTGGGAAAGGAATGTGCGGTCTATGCAACCATGGCTTCAGGAATAGGTGGCATTATTCATAGCGATGAGCTTCCTGGATACGGGATTACAGCCCAGCAAGTAAGCCAGATACATAAGAAGTTACAAACGAAGGAACATGATGCTTTTGTAATTGCTCTCGGAAAAGAATCAGTCGTTGATAATGCCCTTACCGCAGTGATAGAGAGGGCGCGCCGTGCATTTACGGGAGTATTGGATGAAGTAAGAAGAGTGATGCCTGATGATAGAACCGAATATATGCGGCCACTCCCTGGTGCTGCACGAATGTACCCTGAAACCGATGTCCAACCAGTGCGGATTACCTATGCGCGCCTTACAACAATAAAGAACCATCTCCCAGAGCGCCCTGAAGAAAAACATCAACGATTTATGAAAACATATCACCTCAATGATGAACAGACCAAACAGCTGTTAGCAAGCGGTTATGAAGAAGATTTTGAACACTTAGTAAAAAAGTTCCCTCAACAGAAAAACACCATTATCCGGACGTATCTAAATACGTTTGCCGAATTAGAGAAGGAACAGGTAATCCTTAATCACCTAACAGAACACCACCTTGTTGAGGTATTAACTGGGCTTTCTAAAGGGTCGTATGCAAAAGAGGCCATTCCTGCCATTCTGACGTATCTTGCAGCGCACCCTCATGAAACTATTAAGGACGCAGTAACGACCTGTGGAATCGATAAGACGGCTATAGAAGACGTCGAGGCACTGATACAAAAGATTGTTTCTCAGCGCAGAGACTTTGTCAAAGAAAAAGGGATGCATGCCACAGGGCCACTCATGGGTATTGTGATGAAAGAATTACGGGGAAAGGTAGATGGCAAAACCATCAGCGATATCTTGAAAAAAGAAATTAACAAAATACTTTAGGATCTTGGAGTGATTCGTTTTTTTACCAAGAACTTTAAATTCTTCCAACCATCAGTAAAACTTTGCAATTTTTTTTCTCCAGCCCTTGAGTACAACGTGGAAGGGATTTCTTTGGCTTTGATGTTTTTTGAGGCGAACATCTCTATTTTAAGTTCTTCTGAAAAGGGCATACCATTGTTGAACTGCTCCAAGGGTTGAATCTTATTGAGTGCCTCTTTTTTAAAAATCCACATACCTGATTGGGAGTCTTTTAAATTAATGAAGAACAGAATTTTCAGGGTTGTTGCAAGGATGAGGTTTCCAAAGGCATGTTTCACGGACATGGACCCGTGTTTCAGCGATGCGAAGCGATTGGTGGTAATAAAATCAAGGTTTTTATCAAGAAGGAGCTGCACATACTCATGAATGTGGTCAAAGGGATAGGTGGCATCTGCATCTCCTGTGACAATAATATCACCGGTTGCTTGTGGCATACCTGTTTTATATGCCCGTCCATATCCTTTTCGTTTTTCTACAATAATCTTGGCGCCTTTTTGTTTAGCAACTTCTTGCGTTTTATCCATTGAGTCGCCATCAATAATGACAATTTCAAGGTCCCACTTTTTTGCTTTAAAATAATCGCGGTTAATGGCATCAATGGTAGGACCAATACCTTGCTCTTCGTTTAGAGTAGGTAAAAGTACACTAATTTTCGTGATATATCACTCCTATAAAATACGTATAAAACAATGAGGTTAAAAGATTTTATAAAAAAACAAAAAAAGAAAAAGAGTTGAGGGAAGTGTTCCCTCTTAGTGTTTTCTGCGTCTGAGGAGTATGAATGCTACTCCAAGTGCTGCTATCAGTGTCAGGACTTCGAATCCTGGAACGCCGCCTGGAACAACGGTAACGGTTGCCGTAGCAGGTGTAAAGTCTCCGAATGACGCGGTAATGGTGTAGTCTTGTGCTTCCGAGGGTGCAGTAATTGTTGCCACACCACCTGCTTTGGTTTTGTATTCCTTGCCATTGAAGGTGACTGTTGCACCAATACAGGCATCGCCCGTGTCCTTTGCAACCACAACTTCAAAGGACGAGCCAGCCGTTACTTCATCATCAACAGATATAATCAATTTTGGTACGTTGATGACGGTGATGGTGAGTCCATCTGGATCAGGTGCATAACCTTCTGCCGTGGCCGTTATGGTATAGGTTCGGTCACTGGTTACTTCAGGTGCCGTAAAGGTATATGGTGCTTCGCTGTCCGTAACGCCATTGAAGGTAACCTGTGCGTTAGTTACTTCGGTTGTTGTTCCTTCTCTCAAGACGGTAACTGTGAATGAATCTCCTTCATCTACTTCTGAGTCGGCACTGATATCAAGGACCCAGTTGGTTACCACAATAACCGTGTCGATGGTCCGACCTTCTTCTCCAACATCGATACTAATGTTACCATTGGTATTTGGTATTATAGAGAAGGTTAACATTCCTAGCGAATCAGAGGTTCCATTCGTGTCAACTCCCTGGCCGTGCAATCGAACGTAAATACCATTGAGAGTCGATCCTCTACCGGTTACTTCGCAGTTTATCGTACTTGTTCGACCGAGGGGGATATACTCTTTATCTGGTGTTACTGTTGGAACAGCAACTAACATCTGGGTGCTTGCTAAAGCATATTCTCCCTCATCTGGCGCAAACCAGAAGGAGATGTACTGCTCTGCCTCACCAGGATGTAAGTATTCAGCAGTAATGTCACTGACGGTTACAACACCGTTAACGATATCTTCGATTTCTAATGAATCATTACCAGTACCAGATTCATTTGCCCATGTCAAGTTGTAGTCTCCCACGTCAGTCATGTTTTCGATCATCAGACTGCCATTAATGGGATTACCATTGTAGGTAATGGTAAAGGTCGCACTGATGTTGTCATCGTAGCTCCAAATGAGTGGATTCTTATCGCAGGTTACTTCCACTTGTTCAACCACTAGTGTCGCGTTGTTTCCTTCACTAGTATGTGTGTTGTTGTAACAGTAGAAGGTATAGGTACCTGCTTCAAGCACATAGAGATCATCGAGTTCGAAGACGTAGTCGTCATCATTTGTTAAATCAGCTGAAGTAAATCCACCATCTGAAAGGAGAGTGTCGGTGACATCGTTACCCTCTTCATCGTAGACTTCAACAAAGAACTTAGCTTTGTCATCTTCGCTTGGCGTATCGTTGCCTCCAACGGTACAGGTGATGGTAAATTCCTCATAGACCTGTCCTGCAAGAATGGTTGTTTCAGAGAGTTCTACCTCCAAATCATTTACAGGAAGCAGTTGGACCAGTGCATAACCACAGTATGCCCCACCTACATGTGCATAGACCGTAAGATTTCTTGGTGCTTTTATGTCATTAAGACCTGCCTGAGCAGTCTGGTTATCAGTCTGTTGGGTTAAATTGAAGATCATCGTATACTTACCATCAGCATCGGCAGTAACAGTGTCAATGGCTTTTCCTGCCGCAGAAAGTACTTCTCCAGGATTTCCAACACTACCATCGTCGATGTAATACAAAGATGCGCTGGCAGTTGGTAAGTTAGCTCCAGTTGCTGTTTGTACTGTAATAGCCAAGGTCTGGTTTGCGACATCGATCATAAACTCATTTGGCGTTACCGTAACAATGGATCCATTCTGCCAGTATTTGCTACCGCCAATTGTTAAGGTTTTTTCTAGTGTGGTGTTGAACGCAGTTACCGTAATGGCAATTGTTCCGCCATTCGTGTTCATCAGTGGGATAATGGGAACAGTCCAGGTACCTGCTGCATAACCAACATTTGGTATGTTGTCTAGAGTTCCTGTAAATAAGCTGTCACCAGATATGGTGATGTTCTCCATTGCATGATCTTTGCCACCAGCAGGATTTGGTGCCGTACCCCATGGCTGATAGTCTGCTCCAAAAATCTTGAATTGTATATCCAATGGAACATTTGCTACAGCAGGAATGTATGGTATTATTCCATCGTCGTTGGCATCGTTCCAAACTGCTCCATCATCATCAACCCATTTGATGTGTGGTTGCGCAGCAAGCAGAGTGAAGGAAAGTGTCACATTCCATTCTTCTGTTTCATTACCAACACTGCTATAATTGACGACAATATAGATCTTCTTACCAGGTTTTGCCCACAGACCATGAATATTGCCATCTCCAGTATGGGTCGCATTCCAGCCCCAACGGTTTTTGTTTGCACCGCCAGTATTGTTGAGTTCAATGGATATCCAGCCATCTGCAGAACCATTGGTTATGTTAAAGTAGTCTCCAGATACAGGGCTGGGTTGAGAGCCAGTCGGTCGGTATGTATAGTTGTATACTCGTACGTAGAGTTTGCCAGCTGCAACAGTCGTATTTGCATCTTTGGTGTTAAGATATTCTCCATCAGGTTTGGTAAGCGTAATGTTAATCTCACCATCAGTTCCATTGTAATATAACGCTTGGCTGGTTATCACTGCATCTGGCGCAGTGGCGAGTACCTCTATTTGTTTCATGGTAAAGTACTCTGGTGGATCAAACGGACCACAGCTTGTATAGTTGTAGGTGGTCTCGTTAAAAAGATCATAGTCGCCAGAAGAGTTTACAAGTCTCATAGTAGAATATGCAGAGTTGGTCCAATTACCAAAGGAGTGATTATACCCTTTCGCACCATTTGCTGTTCCGTAACTTAGAGCATCTCCATCAGCATCATCGGGATCATCAGCATAAATATAAATATCGTAGAGACCGGCTCCGTAATCATGAGTTATCGCATACCACGCGTCAGCGGTAATGGTCTTACTGGTTGTTGTGGTATAGATATGTCGAATCATTTGACCATTGCTACCAGATTCATTTTTCCTGATGTCAATCCACGCACCGCCATCAGGCATAACAAAATCATCCCCAAAGTCAAATGTAACAGAGGTGTTTGTATCATAATAGAACGTTGAAGGGGTGATTTCCACATCAGCAAAGGCATCGGTTGAGTTTACCCAGAACCAGCCCGTAATATTTTTCCATCCGTCTGCGGTAAAGTAGAAACTCATGTTACCACCGGCGTAACCAAGCTTTGATGGATCGTTAACCGTCATATTTGATCGCACAACGGTTCCTGCACCAGTTGTATTACAGACAATCCATAAGCCGGATATATTTAATTCAACATTATCCAACGTCCAATCAGTGTTGGGAATCTCAGCATATCTCTTCCAGGTAATCCAATAGGCATTAAATCCACCGACTTCACCATACTTGTAGCATGGTTTATAAAGGTAGACATCGGTGCCATCTGCACTGACTAGATCCAGTAGTGTCTCATTAAATACCAGATCAAGGGTATTACCATAATACAAATCGGCAGTCTCTAAGTCACTATCAAGGATGGCATCATCAGGCCCTACAGTGGCATGTGTGGCATTAAAGGGATGTTGCCCCTGGTATGCACCGCCCACAAAGGGAACTGTGCTTGCTTCTGCTTGTTCGACTAATCCTATATCTAGCTTGTTGAGTACTATCATGGTAGAAAAGACCATTGCAAGTACTACCAACGTCGCTACTATTTTTCTACATTTCATCTTAGTTTCCTCCTAAATTTATATCATCTACTCTCTTCGTATACGGTCCAGTTACACATACTTCAACTCACACCGTGAGCCGAAATGAAAGCCCATAATCCTATCTAATAGCATATGAACTTTCAGCATCCGTGTCCTCACCGGACCCTCTTTCACCCTAAATACCTACCTTATTTATAAGAGTTTCGTTTTTCCTTATCTTATGGACAGATAGAAACGGCATATGCCGAAGAGTAGTATCTTCTCTTAAAATGCCATATTTTCTGTCGTCTTTTTGTGTATCGGATTGCGGCGTTTGTCGGATATTGGCATGTTTCGCATTCATATCTTGAGTATACCTCCAAAGAGAGACAAACAATGAAAAGAATTTTTCTTTATATACTAGCTTTGGAGTGACTTTTTGTATATTATGTAAAACTTATTGTGCATCTTTCTTAGTTAGAATCTTAGAATAGTAAGAATAGATAGAAGGGATCTACCGATCCTGCGGCGTATTGACCTCTTCAATAATCTTTATACCAGCTGACACTCCATCAATAGAATGAATGACGGCGCCACACCCGTCAATCTCTTTTTTTACCTTTTCGTAGTTGATACTGCTCCCCTCAATAGTGATTTTTACACTATCGGTCTCCGCATCAACCTCTTCCAAGGAAATATTGACGCCAGAAATGCCTTCCAAACATCCTAATCGTTCCGCAAGTTCAATAATAGAAGGTGCATGTGGTTTCAATACATCAAGAATGAGTCGTTTAATATCGGTCACGTCTTTTCAACTCCAAGAGCCTTATTGCCCATCCATTAATAAACATTATCTGCACGTTTTATGTTGACTACGTAGGAGTTCTTCAAAGTCTTTGCGTTTTCCTTCCATATCAGCGTTCACCAGTCCCAGGGCACGCCGTAATTGTTCTTCTGAATCGGTTTGATACAGTATCTTCAGTTTTGCTAACGTAAGCATCTTTCCGCATCTAATGCATCGTGTAGTTTTATGTACTAACTGAACTCCTTTGGGATGTTTACACTTGGGACAAACAACAATACCAAATTTCACAATACCCAACAAAGAGACCTTAACTAATAAATATAACTATGATTATTCGGCTTACCATATCCCCGCCTTAGCTCAGTCTGGCTGGAGCGGCCGGCTGTAGACCCAATATGGCCGTTACCGGCAGGTCCCCGGTTCAAATCCGGGAGGCGGGACTCTTTTTCTATTAAAGAGAGTAAATCTTTATTCATATCATTGACTATTAAGGACAGAATGAAATATCAACGGTTGAAGAGTATTGCGGTTCAAGTGCATCTTGCAGAGCGGGTTAGAAAACGTCTCATCAAGGAAGGTGCATTACTCAAAGGATACAAAATCAAAAAAGATAATGATTACGTTTATTTTCCTGTGAAGAAAAGTACAACGCTTCCAAAAGGCGTTGATAAATATTCTGTTGTAAACAAAGCATTTGAGAAAAAAGAACAACACATCTGTTCATATAAAGAACTTGTTTCTCTCCCAGAAGAGCTAAAACAAGAGCTCCCGACCTCATATGATGTCATTGGACAAATACTCTTGATAAAGCTTCCGCAGTCACTTCAGCACCATAAGAAAAGGATTGGTGAAGCACTACTGCAAGCAGATACTCATATCAAAACAGTATGTGTAATCGACCCTGTGAGGGGTGAATTGAGAACAAGAACTATTGACGTTGTTGCAGGGGAACAAAAAACAACAACCATCCATCGAGAATACGGGCTTGAGTTTTGTGTCGATGTACAAAAAACCTACTTCTCATCCAGACTTGCTTCAGAGCGAAAACGAGTGGCATCTCTTGTGCAACCTGGTGAAACTGTTGTTGACATGTTTGCCGGTGTTGCTCCCTTTTCTATCATGATTGCCCGATATGCCAATCCAAAAATTATCTATGCAGTTGATAAAAACAGAGAGGCGATAAAGCTAGCTAAAACAAATGTTAGAAAAAACAAGGTTCTTGATAAAATTGAGACGATACATGGGGATGCAAAAGACGTGCGAACACTTATTCCCTGTAAAGCTGACCGAGTGATTATGAACCTGCCGTTTTCTGCATTCCATTTTTTGCCGTATGCATTAACTCAAATAGAGGAAAAAGGCGTTCTACATTATTATGATATACTAAGCGAGGGTATGCTGACCGAAAGAATCGATGAGATAAAAACAATCGGAAGGCAAAACAATATCAAACTAACTACATCCCGTGTACGAAAGATAAAAACCTATGCGCCAAGAGAGTTTTATATAGGAATGGATATTACCGCTACCACAATGCCGATGTAGCTCAGTTGGCGGAGCGGCTGACTTGTAATCAGCAGGCCGGGGGTTCAAATCCCTCCATCGGCTTAGCCAACCTATTTTACCCAATGTAAAAACCACCAAAAATAAAAAAAACTGAAGGTTTTTAAACCTGTACAGCCAAATCCATCCCAACGTAAATACTTATTCCAACAACCATTTCCAATATGGAATGAAATATATTTTCTTATTGTCTTCTTTGATAGTTTCTTCTGTGTCTAATGTTATAATAGTTCCATTGCAAAGATTGAATCTATCCATTGCTGCTTTTAGACCTTCAATTTCCCTTTTCCTAGTTGATGGATCTGAAAGATTGTCAGCAACTTGAAACGCATGTATAATATTTCTCCCCGGCTTAATCACAAAGTCACATTCTTTTTTTTCTTCAAAATAAAAAATTTCTTTATATCTTCTTTTTAGTTCTAAAAAAACTGCATTTTCTAAAATGCTTCCTCTGTTTTCACTAAACTGAAATGATGTTGAATTAACAAGACCAGTGTCAATTGCATATATTTTTTTGTCGTTTACAATTTGTTTTTTTATAGACGAATCATATTTATTT